>Ga0074195_1000214_pt1 | contig 137033 bp, 125 predicted proteins | sample EPASupsiteHSE623_FD_64525 | JGI IMG/M metagenome (GOLD analysis project Ga0074195, IMG submission 64525) | Bioremediated contaminated groundwater from EPA Superfund site, New Mexico - Sample HSE6-23 | ecosystem: Environmental > Aquatic > Deep subsurface > Groundwater > Contaminated ...
CCAAGTTGCCCAGTTTCACCAGCATTACCAAACGCAAGGCTCCCTTGCCCGATGCCGACGAGTGGAAAGACAAGACCGGCAAGCTCTCCCTGCTTATCAAATAACTCGCCATCAGCGTTATGGAACCTCAATTGAACCAAGAAGTGATGAATACCGCACTGGCCCACGAAGGCCCCATTGAAACCGACGCCGTCATCGTCGGGGCTGGCCCGGTGGGCCTGTTCCAGGTGTTCGAGCTCGGCCTGCTGGAAATCAAGGCCCACGTCATCGACTCACTCCCCCACCCCGGTGGTCAGTGCGTTGAGCTGTACCCGGACAAGCCGATTTATGACATCCCGGCCGTGCCGGTGTGCACCGGCCAGGAACTGACGGACAACCTGCTCAAGCAGATTGAGCCCTTTGGCGCCACCTTTCACTATGACCAGGAAGTCACCACGGTCCAGCAGCAGGATGATGGCCGTTTCTTTGTTGAAACAGCGAAGGGCACCCGATTCCTGACCAAGACCATTTTCATTGCCGCCGGTGTCGGGGCCTTTCAGCCCCGCACGCTCAAGGTGGAGGGTCTGGACGCTTTTGATGGCTCACAGCTGTTCTACCGCGTCAAAAACCCGGATGACTTTGCCGGCAAAAACCTGGTGATCGTTGGTGGCGGTGACTCGGCACTGGACTGGGCACTGGACTTTGTCCGGGAAAGCCCGCACAAGGCCGAAAGCGTGATCCTGATTCACCGCCGTGACGGCTTCAAGGCGGCGCCAGCGAGCGTGGCCAAGATGAAAGAGCTGTGCGACGCCTACGAGATGCAATTCATCGTCGGGCAAGTGACGGGCTATGACGAGAAAGACGGCAAGCTCACCGGCGCCAAAGTCACCGGAGCCGACGGCGTCACCCGCGTGGTGCCGCTGGACGTGTTGCTGGTGTTCTTTGGCCTGAGCCCCAAACTCGGCCCGATTGCCGAGTGGGGTCTGGACATTGAACGCAAACAGCTCAAGGTCGACACCGAGAAGTTCTCCACCAGCGTGCCGGGCATTTTTGCCGTGGGTGATATCAACATCTATCCCGGCAAGAAGAAACTTATTTTGAGTGGCTTTCATGAATGCGCACTGGCCGCCTTTGGCGCCATGCCCATCATCTCACCCGAGAAAAAAGTCTTTTTGCAGTACACCACCACCAGTCCCAAACTGCACAAGGTGCTGGGCGTGGAAACGCCTGTTTTCGATTAAGTAGAATCTAACCTGTGCTCAACCGAGCACATTCGCTAGGGGTGTTGCCCTGCTTCTTATGGATGCAGGGCGACTGAGAAAGTCCCTTTGAACCTGATTGAGGTAATCCTCGCGCAGGGAAGCAGGTCCGGTTAAAGATGTCACGCTATTCTCTGGTGACACATCACTCCGTTCGGATCAAGCCTACCTGCCAACTTTTTTGCGTGGAGCAAATAGATGGCAATAGCAAACATTTCCAACGCCAACAACAAGGCACTGACGCCGCTGGCTGATGCCGACCGCGTTTTTCGCTGGCATGAACACGCCTCCCTCTGGTTTAGTCTGGGTGTGGGTTTGTTGGTCATGCAAATCGGTGCTTACCTCGTACTCGCGGTCGGCAGCCGTGACGCGGTGCTGGCCATTGTGCTGGGCTCCCTGATTGGCTCCGGCCTGCTGGCCTGGACGGCCAAGCCAGCTTCTCGCCACCACAACGCAAGGTTGACCTCACGGCGGCACTGCTGTGGCTGGCTGGCGTGGGCGATCTACCACGCCCTCGCCAAATGGGTCCCTCAATGGGGCTCTGCGCTGCCGACCCTGACGCTGACTTTCACCCTGGCCTGGATCACTCAACCTAACCGGACATAAGTCCATCAACGGAGAACGAACATGAATATAGTCATTTTGGGCGCAGGCCTGATGGGGCGGCTGCTGGCATGCCAGCTGGCGCGAGCAGGTCACAGTCTTGAATTGTTTGATGCCGGTGGCCCGGAGGCCCTGAACTCGGCCGCCCGCGCTGCGGCCGCCATGCTGGCGCCTTTGGCTGAATCGGCCATCACGGAAACCAGTGTGGTGGAAATGGGGGTCCATGCGCTTAAACGCTGGCCTGAACTGATTGCACAACTCGATGAGCCGGTCTTCTTTCAGCAAGAGGGGACACTGGTTCTATGGCACCGGCAAGATGCCGCTGATGCGGACCGGTTTTCGCGCCAGATGGATGCCACCAATCTGGCACTGCCCCAGCTGCCGAAGGCACAGCGACTGGATGCCCAGGGCATCGCACAACTTGAACCCTCGATGGGATCGCGTTTTCCCCAAGGTCTCTATCTGCCGGGCGAAGGTCAACTGGACAATCACCAACTGCTGGCCGTCATGCTGCATCAACTCCAGAGCCAGGGTGTCAAGCTGAATTGGGACAGTCCACGCGCCCCCGGCGACTTCTCGCCGGGCAAACCTGGACAACCAGATTGGGTATTTGACTGTCGTGGAGTAGGAGCGCGTGCGCAATGGCCCGCCCTGCGTGGCGTGCGTGGTGAGGTCATCACGCTGCTCGCGCCGGAGGTGAAGTTATCCCGCCCGACCCGCCTGATTCATCCCCGTTACCCGATTTATATCGCCCCCAAAGGGGATGGTATTTTTGTGATCGGCGCCACTGAAATTGAGTCAGACGACCTGTCAGAAATTAGCGTGCGCTCCACGCTGGAATTGCTCAGCGCCGCCTATTCGGTGGACAGTGGATTTGCGGAAGGCCGCATTGTGGATCTGGTGACCCAGTGCCGCCCTGCACTGCCCAACAACCTGCCATCTATTCGACTGCTTGGCGAGCGCGTCATGCAAATCAACGGCTTGTACCGTCATGGCTATCTGATTGCACCGGCCATGCTGGATATGGTGATGGAGTTGTTTGACACCGGGTCATCAGCGCTGGCAGAAACGTTTTCATTGTCGGTCCAGCGTTTACAAGACTGAGGCCATGAACGTCTTCATCAACCAGGTGCAGCACGAACTCGCAGAGGGTGCGACCCTGGCCGACGCGGTGGCTTTGTTGCAAGCCAAGCCCCCTTTTGCCGCCGCCGTCAACCTGCAGTTTGTTCCCAACACCCAATACGCCCAACAACTGCTCCAGAACGATGACCGCATAGACATCATTGCGCCGGTTACCGGCGGTTAACCAGATCACACCATGACAAACTCACCTGTCCACGACCCGCTCATTCTGTACGGCCAGACCTTTCAAAGCCGCATGATGCTGGGAACCTCGCGTTACCCGTCCCCCAGTGTTCTGAAAGCGGCGGTCCAAAAAGCCCAGCCGGCCATGCTCACCGCATCACTGCGCCGCCAGAATGTAACGTCCAAAGACGCCCCCAACCGTTTCTGGGACATGCTGCACGAGCTGGAGGTGCCGGTGCTGCCCAATACGGCAGGCTGCCACAGCATTCAGGAAGTCATCACCACCGCCCAGATGGCACGCGAAGTGTTTGAAACGCCGTGGATCAAACTGGAACTCATTGGCGACGACTACACCTTGCAGCCCGACACGCTGAATCTGGTGGAAGCTGCCAGCCGCTTGATCAAGGACGGCTTCAAGGTGCTGCCCTACTGCACCGAAGACCTGGTGCTGTGCCAGCGGCTGGTGGATGTAGGTTGCCAGGCCATCATGCCGTGGGCGGCGCCCATTGGCACCGGCAAAGGCCCGATCAACCCCTACGCCCTGCGCACTTTGCGCGAGCGCTTATCCGTCCCGATGATTGTGGATGCCGGCCTGGGCTTGCCATCGCACGCCTGCCAGGTGATGGAGTGGGGTTTTGATGGCGTGCTGCTCAACACCGCCGTCGCCCTGGCGCTGGACCCGGTCACCATGGCGGGTGCTTTCGCCAGCGCCACCCAGGCGGGGCGCGATGCGTTTCTGGCGGGCACCATGACCGAGCATCATGCGGCGCAACCCAGCACACCGGTGCTGGGCACGCCGTTTTGGCACCAGTCATAGAGAGGAGCATAAGCATGAGCCCGCACGACCTGATGGTGCAAGCCATCACCCTGGCACACCCGACACTGGCGCTGCCGGTTCAAGCCACGACGGCCACCGTCTTCAGCAGCGACGCGCCGGTTTACCGCGCTGCCAAACAAGCCTGCCTGGCCTTGGGATTTATCGAAATTGATGCCGAATGCCTGGCCAAGGCCTGGCAAGCCATGACCACACGCACCGGTCAGTTCAACGCCGCAGCCTGGCCGGATCAGGCAGAGGACTTCGGCCTGCGCCCGTGGCCACGCGACGAAGCCTTCGCCGCTTGTCCGCAAAAAATGGGCTTGTACGCGGTGCTGCCCGATGCCGCCTGGGTTGGCCGCATGGCCCGCGCCGGTGTGCCCACCGTCCAGCTGCGCTTCAAGTCGGACGATACCGGGGCCATTGAACGCGAGATCCGCGCTGCCGTTCAAGCCGTTCAAGGCACAAAGGCTTTGCTCTTCATCAATGACCACTGGCAAGCGGCGATTGCTGCAGGGGCCTACGGCGTGCATCTGGGCCAGGAGGACATGGACAGCGCAAATTTACAAGCCATCCGTACTGCCGGACTGCGCCTGGGTTTGAGCAGCCACGGCTATGCCGAGATGGTGGTTGCCGACAGTTTCAGTCCCAGCTACATCGCCATGGGGGCCGTATTCCCCACCACCCTCAAACGGATGGTGACTGCACCTCAGGGCACGGGACGTCTGCACGCCTATGCACGCCTGATGCGCGACTACCCGCTGGTGGCCATCGGTGGCATAGACAGCAGCAAATTGCCGGAAGTACTGGCCAGCGGTGTGGGCTCGGTGGCGGTGGTGCGCGCTCTGGTGGCGGCTGACAACCCTGAAGCAATGGCCGCCAGTTTGCAGGCCGCCATTAACGCAAAAGCCTGAGTCGTCCGGCTCAGCCCAAGGCTTTTAGCCGCATGGCTTGCGGCGCGAAGCCGTGGTTGAGCGGGCCGCTGCACTGCCCCGTGCGCACTTGAGCGCCGGCCTGCAAAGCCTCCCGCACATAGGCGCGGGCATGCTGCACCGCCTCCACCAGCGAAGCGCCCAAAGCCAGATGGGCGGCCATGGCTGACGAGAGCGTGCAGCCGGTACCGTGGGTGTTGGGACTGTGAATGCGCGCCGCCTGCATCCAGAATTTTTCACCGGTATTCGTCACCAGCAAATCGATGACAGTGTCTCCCGGCAAATGCCCGCCTTTCAGCAAAACCGCACGCGCACCTTTATCGAGCAGTGCAAGTGCGGCCTGCTCCATGTCTTGCGCAGAGCTTAACGGGTGCCCGACCAACAGCGCCGCCTCATCCAGGTTGGGGGTGATCACCGCCACGCGGGGAAACAGCTCGCGCACCAATACATCCACGGCTTCGTTATCAATCAAGACTGCGCCACTGGTGGCGACCATCACCGGGTCGAACACCACGTTTTTCAGGGCATGTCGGTCGATCGCCTCGGCCACCGTGCGCACAATCTCCGGCGCATGCAACATGCCAATCTTGACCGCATCGGCGCCGATATCCTCCATCACCGCATCAATCTGGTCGCGCAACATTTGCGGCGGCACACCGTGAATGGCGCGCACGCCACAGGTGTTCTGCGCCGTGAGTGCGGTGATGGCGGTCATGCCGTAGCAACCCAGCGCCGAAAAAGTTTTCAGATCAGCCTGGATGCCCGCACCACCGCCACTGTCCGAACCCGCGATGGAAAGAACTCTGGGGTACTCGAATTTGAATGCATCAACAGTCATCAATTTATCCTTGCCTAACTAATCGAGTGAGAAAGCGTCCTGCGCGAGCGGACTGACCTGCGAGCTCGTGTCTCACGGGTTTGAAATCATTCCGCGTCAATGAGTTTTCTAAGCGCCGCTGCCGCCGCACAGGGATCTTGAGCCGCGCATAGTGCACTGACAACCGCCAATCCGTCGGATCCGGCCGACATCACCTCTCTCGCGTTCCCGGCATGAATGCCGCCAATGGCTACCAGCGGTAATGCTGTCGCGGAGCGCACTTTGCGCAAGCCTTCCAGACCCCAGGGCGTCTGGGTATCGGTTTTGGTGGGGGTGGCATGAATCGGGCTCACGCCAAGATAGTCTACCGGGAGCAAAGCACTACGAGCAACGTCTTCCATCGTCTCCACCGACCAACCTATGAACACCTCTGGCGGTAACAGCCGGCGGGCCTGAGCCACCGGCATATCACTCTGACCCAGATGCACACCTTGCGCACCGCAGGCCAACGCCACATCAATCCGGTCATTGATCACCAACGGAATGTTATGCGGGGCCAGCAACTCTTTCAACATCATGGCTTGCGCGAAAAAATCACGGGTGTTGAGCTGTTTCTCGCGCAACTGAACACAGGTCACGCCACCTTGCACAGCCGCCGCCACCACATCGGTAAGCGTGCGGCCCCCGGCGCTGAACTGGTCGGTAACGAAGTACAGGCGCAGGGCCGGCAAAGACACGCCCGGTGCCGAAACCGGGAGCTTTACCACTCCGCGACTTCCAGCTTCAGGCGCTGCTCGAATGTGCCTTGATCGAGCAGTTGCAACTCATCCAGCAAGGCGATCTGCATGCTGCCCACCCCGCAACCACGCGCCATCACTTTTTCAGCAGCAACTTCGCCGACCACACCAAGCAATGCCATGGCGGCTACCGTCGCCCGCCAGGCATCCGGCTGCACAGCACAAAATGCGCCGATGAGCGCCGTTGCGGAGCAACCCACACCGGTAATGCGGGTCATCCATTCATGACCATTGGACAGGCGGGCCCAACGCCGCTTGCCATCCAGAACATGATCGGTTTGTCCGCTGACGCAGACGACGCCTTGGGTCCGCTGAACAAGCGCCTGGGCCGCGCCCAGCGCATCGCTGGCTCCGGCACTGCTGTCCACGCCGCGTGTTTGCACGGCAGCACCAGCCACACTCATGATCTCGGAACCGTTACCCCGAACAACCGTAGGCACAGCCGTCGACAAGAGGAGTTCAATGCTCGCATTTCGATACGGCGTGGCACCCGCACCCACCGGGTCAAGCACCACAGGAATGCCGCGCTTTGATGCCACGACCAGGGCCAGACGCATGCTCTCAATCCAGTAAGGATCCAACGTGCCGATATTGAGCACCAGCGCCTGGGCAATGCCAACCATGTCAGCCACTTCTTCATGGGCGTGGGCCATCACAGGTGAGGCACCGGCAGCCAGTAGCGTATTGGCATTGAAATTAATGACCACCAGATTTGTGATGCTGTGCACCAGCGGTGAGCGTTCGCGCACGGCGATCACGTCGGACCAAAGATCAGAAAAAGAGAGTTTCGTGGCCATGCAATTCCATAATAAGGTAAGACACGGGCCAGACAGACGACAGTGGAAGCAGCTTCCCTACGCTGGCACGACCCAGATCAGGTTCAAAGAGTATGTCTCAGTCACCCGCAGGCGACACCTCTAGCAGTCATGGATTATCCCGGAATTCGATTCTGTTCCGATGGGTGATTTTTTGACATGATTTTGAAAGAATCATGGTTCACCCGCCAAGGTTCAAAAAAAATGACGCTATAATTTGAGGCTAGATTCCTCGATAGCTCAGTTGGTAGAGCGCCGGACTGTTAATCCGTAGGTCCCTGGTTCGAGCCCAGGTCGAGGAGCCAGATACAAAACGAAACAAGCACTTAGGTCACAAGCTTAAGTGCTTTTTTCATTTTCGGACTGGGCGATTGCAACTCTTTGGGTTCTGCATTGGTTCAGTCATGAATTCAAAAGTATGTGTCAGGGTTCTTTAGCCAGCGTAATTCACTAGCGTTCAATCTCTTCGCCAGCCACCGCTGGCGATGGCTTGGACCACTCAGCTTTGGCGGATCGCCCCGCTAAACTGAAACACATTCAATTACCGAAAGAAAAAATGTTTGATAAAAGCGGCCACTGGATCCACCTTGAAACGTTCGACGATTTTGACAACGGCCTGTCAGACCTAATTGATCTCTGGTCCAGTACCTCAAAGACGGCAACCAAAACCGTCAAAGAATCAGCACTGGCTCACTTCAAAGAAGACTTGGAAGCTGCCGTACTCAAATGGATCGACAACAAAGCCAAGTCCAAAAAATACGCTTCCATTGGTGAAGAGTTAGCTGAGTTTGAAGAAGTATTGAAGGAAGGCTCAAACGCCACCCTTGAAGCCGACAGCAATGCCCCTGCGGCGTCTGCCAAGGCTAAAAAGAAGGCGTAAGCATCTCAGGTCCCGATCACAAGGCCAGACACGTCAACACTCTTTACGCCCTTTACCTTTTCAGCAATCATCTTCACGAGGTCAATAGCATCTTGGCTGGGCAATTTGCCCTTGAGTGAAACCGCACCATGCTTGGTTTTTACACTCACTTTGAATGCCTTGGACACGCTGTTTGCGAGGATTTCAGACTTCACTTTGGTAGTGATCCAGCTATCAGACACGGCCTGTTCTGCTTTGCTGGCGGCATGGGATGGAGCGATGGCGGCGTCATCGGACGCAGCTTGCGACATGTCCATGCCGAGAAGAAGCGCAGCGACGAAGAGTGCGGCTCCAAGGGAGGTTGCGTGACGCGAGATTTTACTGAGATTTTGGGTAGTAGTCATTGGTAACTTTCAAGTCTATGTTTAAACATGCTGAACACCTAGCAGAGCGCAACTCTGTCATGCACCATGCGACTTGAGCATGCCACAACGTGTGACGGGCTGTCCGTGCGGCAGCACACAAAGGGGCTCTCTTGAACCTGCCCCTGTTGGACGGAGCAAGACAAGCCAGATCTGCCTGGCAGCTCACCTTGAAACTCCGGGATCAAACAAAGCTGCAAATATGAGCTATGAACTTGTCCCTGTTGGACGTACCGCTTAGCCGTTCCATTATGCGGCCTTCAATAGCAACTGATTTCCTACGGCATTTCTGAAACCTGCGAAGGTTCAACGGTAGCCCCGCCTCCCGGACCCGCCCGGTGTAGACCTCTAGCCGGCCAACATAGTTGTCATTAACCGGCCACGGTAATTGTCGTCAACCACTCGATTTCAAAAAAAGCAATTTTTGTAACCGCACGTTATCGGCAGAAGTCAAAAAATGAGTTTTTCTTGGGTAGTACGGCAGGCTGCATGCTCAGTCCTTTTTGCCTAGAGCCACACATATCAACAGACGAACACGGCTAGGTATGCGCTCGTACGACGGAACTCAGCATGAGATTTCCGCTTGCTGTGTAGCGAAGACACCACTCCGTTAATGAAGACTTACGCTGCTTGGATTGCAGGTTTTATTCCGTAACGAACTGACACATTGCATCAATAACATCAAGATAAGCTCAAGCAAAACCTGAAACAGCCAACCAGGGGCTGTTTCAGGATCGCTTTAGCCGAGCCTATTCCTCAACGAAAGCTCACCCCAAGGCTGGATCTCGGTAACCTGGTATTTGGCGCAGCATGCAAGCCAGTTCTAAATTTACACCGACATGATTTGGGATAAGAGGCGATAACTTTTTAAGGGGATTTATATGGCTATGCTTTCTGACTATGCACTTTTGAGCTGGGTTTTCCCGGCTATCGTGATGCTTGCGTGGACAACGATGACATTCTTGGTCATACGAGCGACGCCGCTTCACGAGGCAATCCCTCTTTTAGCTCGCCTGCACCCACTCTTCTTCATGCTGAACCAAAATTCCAAAAAGCTGGTAGCACGCGCTTCAACAGGTCTTTATATTGGCTGGATGTTTGTAGCGTTCACTCCATTGGCCAATGTATTGCTGGCAGTACTGCTAATCGCAATATACGCATTGGGAACTTACGGCAAGATGTTTGCGCCTTCCGCAGTCTCTCCATCAGTGCTTCCATGCGAACAGCCCGCGACATCCTGATGAGCTATTTTTGCCTTAACAAAACGTTTAGGGGCTAAGCTGATCCGGGATTTCGTCGAATTACCCCATCGGGGGCCCTTTAAAAAAAAGCCCCGCACATAAGTGCGGGGCTTTTGTATTTCTGGCTGCCTATTAGTCCGGCAAAGCGACTTTCTGATCGACGCTGAACTGGTAATCTTTAAAAATGTGTTCGGCACTCAAGGTCTGATAGCTGCCATCTTCCAGACGACGCGTCGTGTCCTTCAGGCGATAGGTGTAATGCCCGCAGGTCCAGCAATTGAAGTTGCGCATGTGGGTGCACAGGCAGGTCTTGTCCATAACCGAGATCGTCTTGGCGTTCGGGTGCAGGGCCACTTCGCGGTTATAGGCCGTGATGTAAGCGCAGCCGCCATTCCCATCCAGCAGATAGCCGTAGGCTTCGCAATTGGGGCGAATGCCGGAACCGATGGCGGGCGTATTCTTCAGCATGCGCATCGGGTAGCCCGTCGGCGAGATGGTGTTGACGATGATGTCGTCTTCACTGGCCTTGAAATACTCCTGCTTGACCTTGTCCGGCAAGCCGCATTCATTGGCCACGGTGAAACGCGTTGCGACTTGTACGGCGGCCGCGCCATGTTCCAGAAATGACACCGCGTCGCTGCCGGTAAAGATACCGCCCGCAGCAATCACGGGAATGTCAAGATGTTCAGTTTTCAGATACTGCACGATTTCAGCCATGATGGTGGCCAGATCGTATTGCGCCCAGTCCATGCCAAAACCCAGATGCCCCCCTGCCAGGGGACCTTCCACAATCACGAAATCGGGCAGGCGGTTCAGTTTTGCGTTCTTGCGCAGAAAAATTTGCAGTGCCCGCACCGACGATACGATGATGCCCAGCTTGGCATCACGAAACCGCGGGTGGTCTGCCAGCAACCCAAATGAGCCCAAATGCAAGCCGGCGCTCAGCGTAATACCATCAATGCCGGCATCCAGCGCAGAGGCCATGCGCACCTGCAGCGTCTCACGCGGTGCGTTCATGGTCAACTTTTCCATGCAATTGACAAAAATCAGGCCCTCCCCACGCTTGGCCTGCATGGTGGATTCAACGTGCCGACGGGTCGCCTCGGCCAACACACCCAGATCGAACTTGATGCTGGACTTGTCGGAGTTGTCGATGTTGTACTTGTAGAACCGGGTTTTATCTTTGACGAAACTGGTATCAAAGCGTCGGTCGGAAACGTCAGGCACCATGGCATCGGAGATGTGTCCGATGCCACCGAGTCGCGCAGTTTCGAGGGCCAGTTCAGCAGTTGAAATATCAACGCCCATACCCCCGACAATAATCGGTACAAACTCTTTTTTTCCGAACTTCAGGCGGAAGTCATCAACACGTTTCATCAAAATCCTTGGGCGCTCCGCAACCCTGGCGACCCTCTTGGCCGACGGCCCAAGCAAGCCCAGGGAGAACAGATAATCGCAAGCCAGACCGGCTTTGCACGACCATAATTCTACCCCGCTCGCCTTTCAAATCTGCTGGCTTGACAATTCCCCTGCCCGGCTGGAGTACTTAACGTCAGCATCCAGTTTTTCCACCTGTACCCGTGCCACACGGCTGCCATAGACGGCCGATTTGAGCCACGTCAATTCGGCCGTTAATTGAACCTCGTCAACAAGTCGCGTGTGCCACACTTTTTGCTCAGCGTTCCAACGGTAAGCCCTGGCTTTAAGCAGGTCTTTGGCTTCAAAGGGTGCGTTGGTCGCCTGCAGCCGGTAACTGGGCAGGCGGCTCATAGCGATGATTTTTGCCAGACCACTTTGACCGAAAGCAGGCAACGGTTCACCCAATACTGCCAGCAACGCGTGGCAATCCACTTCAGCGCGGTGGGCGTCATAAAACCAGCCTTTCTCCAGGGCCAGATACTCCAGCTTGGCAGAACCGTGGCCTTCCTTCTTCCAGTCAATATCAGCAAACGAGCAGCCCCAGGGTAATTGAGCAAACGCAGGGATGCGCGCTTCACAAAAAGGACGGTCAAAGCCGGCGTTATGGGCAATCACCAGGTCAGCCCCCGCCAGCATGGCTGCAATACGCGCCTCGTCCAAGTGCAGCCCCCGGACCATCTCGCTGGAAATACCGGTTATGGCCTGTATCTCTTTGGAAATGGGCATGCCAGGGTCTTCGAGCCCGTCATAGACCGCCACATCACCCACCGACAGTCCGGTCGTGATGTCCACATCGACCTGCAACATGGCCAATTCGATGATTTTGTCGCGGGAATGATCAAGGCCGGTGGTCTCCGTATCCAGCACCAGAACCCGAATGACCGGCCCCTGCGCTGTGCGGTCAAAGTGACGGATGGGCACCAGACGGCGCAGTACCCGGTAGTCGGAATGGCGCGCCAGTGTTGCCGCCATGGCTTCGGCATCCGGCATTAAGACAGGCTTTGACGCCGGAGCACGTCGGGGTTTTGGCCGGGGTTTTGGCTGCACACCGGACGCAACAAGAACGTCGGGAGTATCAAAAAAGCCAAACTGGAGTTGCGGGTCGGTCACGTGGTGCTTTCGGATTGGAATTTGTTCGAGTCGGCATTACACCGCACTCTGCCCGAGAACGTGAGGCAACTGGCCGCACACCTGATCCGTCTATGGCCTTTGACCTGCGCCCGCTACAACAGGGGTCGCAGTTCGCACGCGGCCTCAAACATCAAAGGCAGCAAATCCCGCTGCATCGCCAGCGTTGACAACCGGCTTTGGGAGGCCACCACATTGAGCGCCGCCACGGTAACACCCTTGCTGTTGCGCAGCGGCACAGCCATGGCATGCACCCCCAGTTCGTGCTCTTCGCTGGCCAGACAAAAATCGTCCTTTCAAACTTTGTCGATGAGAGTGCGAAACGCCCGCGCGTCGGTGGTGGTCAGGGGCCTCATGCGGGGCAGGTTGCGCCCCTTCATCCATTCACTGAATTCTGCTTTGGTCTTGGCGGCCAGCAACACCCGCCCGGTGGAGGTGGCGTGTGCTGGCAATCTGGCGCCCATGTGCAGACCATAGGCAATCACACGGCTACTTGCCGTGGCAGATGAGTTGCGGTCATTGCCGCTGCGCGCCACGATCACCACCTCGTCAGCATCCAGCACCACGGCCGAGAACGACTCCTGTGCCTGCACCGCCAACCGGTTCAAGGTGGGCTGAATCGCCCGCGGCAAACGGGCGGACGCCAAATAACTGCCGGAGAAACGCAGCACTTTGCTGGAAAGCCAAAAGTAACTGCCATCGGTCTCCAGGTAGCCGAGGTGGGCCAGCGTGAGTAAATGGCGACGGGCCGCCGCGCGGGTGAGGCCGGCGCGTGAGGCGGCCAGTGTGGCATTCAGCCGCTGGCGTTCCGTGTCAAAACTCTACAGCACCGCCATCCCTTTGGCCATGCCCTCGATGAAATCCGCTCTGGCAATGGTCATCAAACGGCCTCAATTTTTTGCGCGACTATCGCACATCCGGTGCAATCATCGCACAATTGATGAACATCAAGCTTTGCAGAAAATGCCGGACCGCCTAAGCTTCCCCCCTACATTTCAGGAACAAACATGCGAACACAAGTTGCCATCATCGGCGCCGGCCCCTCAGGCCTGCTGCTCGGCCAACTGCTGCACAAGGCCGGTATAGACGCCATCATCCTCGAACGCCAGACCGGGGACTACGTACTCAGCCGCATCCGCGCCGGCATTCTGGAGCAGGTCTGCATCGACCTGCTGGACGAAGCAGGCGTGGGCCAGCGCATGCACAAGGAAGGCCTGGTGCACGGCGGCTTCGAGATGCTCTACAACGGTCAACGCCATCGCGTCGACATGAACAAGCTCACTGGCGGCAAAAACGTCATGGTGTACGGCCAGACCGAGCTCACCAAAGACTTGATGGACGCCCGTGCTGCCGCCGGCCTGCCCACGGTCTATGAAGCCAGCCATGTCGCCGTGCACGACTTCGACTCCAAAAAGCCGCGCGTCACCTACGAAAAAGACGGCCAGAAGTTCGAGATCGAGTGCGACTTTATGCCGGTTGCGACGGCTTTCATGGCGTATGCCGCGCCAGCGCCCCGCGCAGCGCGATCACCGAGTTTGAGAAGGTGTACCCGTTCGGCTGGCTGGGACTGCTATCCGACACGCCCCCGGTGCACGATGAGCTCATTTACGTCAACAGCCCGCGCGGCTTCGCCCTGTGCTCGCAGCGCAGCAAGACGCGCAGCCGCTACTACCTGCAGGTGCCGCTGACCGACAAGGTGGAAGAGTGGAGCGACGATACGTTCTGGCAGGAACTGCGCCTGCGCCTGGATGCGGAAGGCCGCGACAAGCTGATCACCGGGCCATCGATTGAAAAGAGCATTGCCCCGTTGCGCAGTTTCATCACCGAGCCGCTGCGCTTTGGCCGCATGTTCCTGGCGGGCGACGCCGGTCACATCGTGCCGCCAACCGGTGCCAAGGGCCTGAATCTGGCCGCGACTGACGTGAAATACCTCTCCAGCGCGATCATTGAGTACTACCAGGACAAGACCGAGGCCGGCATCGACAGCTACTCCGAGCGCTGCCTCAAGCGCATCTGGAAGGGCGAGCGCTTCTCGTGGTGGTTCACGCAACTGATTCACCGTTTTCCCGATGACGGCGCGATCGTCGCCAAGTTCCAGGAAGCCGAACTTGACTACCTGCTCAACTCCGAAGCAGGCTCGCGCACCATCGCTGAAAACTACGTCGGCCTGCCCATGGATTTTGGCAACTGACCGGCCCTGTTTTAATAGCGGCATGACATCCACCCCAAACCCAGCTATCTCCGCTCCCCCCGCTCTGCGCCCGCTGCGCGGCGTGCGGGTGCTCAGTCTCGCGCTCAATCTGCCGGGCCCAGCGGCCTTGATGCGCTGCCAGCAAATGGGCGCGTCCTGCGTCAAGCTGGAGCCACCCCCGCCCGCCGGTGCGGTGCCCGGTACGTCTGGCGATCCCATGGGGATGTACAACCGCCCCGCCTACGAGGCATTGCACCAGGGCGTTCGCATCGCGGTGGCCGACCTCAAAACTGAAAAAGGGCAGAAAGCCCTGCACCGTGAACTGGCCAAAGCCGATGTGCTGCTGACCTCGTTCCGCCCATCTGCCTTGCGCAAACTGGGACTGGACTGGAAACTGCTGCACAAGCTCTACCCGGCCTTGTCGCAGGTGGCCATTGTGGGTGCGCCCGGAGCGCGCGCCGAAGAACCGGGCCACGACCTTACTTATCTGGCGGAGAACGACCTGGTGAACGGTCTGGAAATGCCACCGACCCTGTATGCCGACATGGGCGGCTCGCTGATGGCCTCGGAGGCGGTGTTGCAAACCGTGCTGATGCAGCGACAAAAAGGCAAAGGCATCTTTATTGAGGTGGCACTGTCAGAAGCCGCTGGCTATCTGGCCCTGCCGCGCAGCTGGGGGCTGACAAAACCGGGTGCCGCCGTTGGCGGTGGTCACGCCGGCTATCGGGTCTACCCCTGCAAGGACGGCCGCGTCGCCATGGCTGCGCTGGAACCCCACTTTGCCAAAGCCCTGTGCGCCGCGGCAGGGGTTCAAGCAGCCAGCATCGCCACCATGCTGTCACCAAGCACCCACCAATTGATCGCTGACTACCTGCTCAGCATGACGCGCAAGGCCCTGGACAAACTGGCCAGCGAAAAAGACATTCCGCTCTATACGCTACAAAAGTAATAGCTGCTTGCGCTTATTGGACGGGGGCTAGCGCCCGTTTTTACATATAAATAAGGTCAAAGACGGCGCAAGAGCCGCACATGCATCGGTCGGGTGAAATCCGCACCGGCCGGGCCACAGAGCGGCTCGAAAACCGCACGCACTGCCGCAATCTTGGCGTCATCAAGCTGGTGATCGGCGTAGGTCGGGCGCATCATGCGCTGCTCGAAATCGGTAAAGTTTTCAAAATGAACCGGCGTGGCAAAGCGTCGCTCCGCCACTTGCGCCCAAACCCCGGTGAGCAGTGCAGCGTCCAGCGCCGCCTGCGCTGCGGCGCGCACCACACCCTCGTCGTTGAACAGGCGAATCACCTCGTTCATCGGTCCGTCATAGATGGGCTCTGAGGGCTGGAAGCCTATTTCATGCAGATTTTGACAACAGGACGATGGCACGCGCTTCCATCGCCTGGCCCAGCCCGACCGGCCCCATCTTTTCTGCCGTCTTGGCTTTGACGTTGACCTGATCCACCGTCACCGCCAGCGCCTGGGCAATTTGGGCGCGCATGGGAGCAATGTGGGGCATCAATTTGGGCGCCTGCGCGATCACGGTGCTGTCCACATTGCCGATCTCAAAGCCCTTTTCGCGCACGCGGCGTGCCGCCTCGGTCAACAGCACCAGAGAATCCGCACCTTTGAAGCGGACATCGGTGTCTGGGAAATGCGTGCCGATATCGCCCAACGCGGCGGCGCCCAGCAAAGCGTCGGTGATGGCGTGCAGGAGCACATCCGCATCCGAGTGGCCGAGCAGACCGAGGGGAAAGGGAATCTCCACGCCACCGATGATGAGTTTCCGACCGGCTACCAGGGCGTGCACATCCCAGCCCTCACCTATTCTGAAATTCATGTCATTTGCCTTTTAAACGCGCGTTCAACACCGCTTCAGCCAGCGCAAAGTCCTCAGGGTACGTCACCTTGAAGTTCTGCGCGCTACCTTGAACCAGCAGGGGGTGCAAACCCAGGGCCTCCATGGCGCTGGATTCATCGGTGACCTTGTCGCCCGCCAGCGCCAACGCGTCCATCAACCTGCCGATGCGAAACATCTGCGGCGTCTGGGCCAGCCATTTGTCGCTGCGATCCAGGGTACCCGCCACCCGGCCGCCGACTTCACTTTTGAGTGTGTCCGGCAGCTTGTGCGCCAGCAAACCGCCGACTTCGTCCGCAGCGCAGGCATCGATCAAGGCGTCAATTTGCCCCGGCGTGATCAGGCAACGTGCCGCATCGTGCACCAAGACCCAGTCGGATGCGACGGCACCTTGTTGCAGCAGAAATTTCAAACCATTAAAAACGCTTGCAGCCCTCGTCAGACCTCCGCAAGTAGCTATTAAAACAGTAGCAACCTGAGATGCAAAGAAATCGTCATCGACGGCAACAACAACAGCGGCGTTGGCGATTCTGGCAACGCCGGCAAAGGCCGCCAGCGTGTGCATCACCATGGGCTGGCCTGCCAGCGGCTGGTACTGCTTGGGGCCATCCGCGCCCGAACGCGATCCGGTGCCAGCACAGGGAATAAGGGCCCAGATACGGGAAGAAGAAGGGGGTTGTGCGGGCGAATCCATCATGTGAAGTGCCGCCATTCTAAGACGACAGAACTGGATGGATGCCTCAAGACCTGTTAATGCGTTCCGCTTGCCCCTGCGGCTATTTTGGCAATGAATAGCCCTTTTCGCGCAGCAGCCTGAAGGTGGCGTCAAGCACCTCCGGGTCAAAGAGCGTGCCGCGCCCCCGTTCGAGTTCGACCAGCGCCGCATCTACCCCCAAAGCCGGCCGGTAAGGCCGATGCGCGGACATCGATTCGAGTACGTCCGCCACCGCCAGCACCCGCGCTTCGGGCAGGATATCGTCGCCCTTGAGCCCGCGCGGATAGCCACTGCCATCCAGCCGCTCATGGTGCTGGAGAATCACCTCGGCCACGGGGAAGGAAAAAGGCACGTCTTTCAGGATTTCGTAGCCGGCCTGCGCGTGAGCCTTGACCAATTCCATTTCCGTGGGCGTCAAGCGCCCCGGCTTGGAAAGAATTTCCGCCGGCACCGCAATCTTGCCGATGTCGTGCACCAGGCCGATCATCTCCAGCGCCTGGCATCGCTCCTCGGACCAGCCCATCTCGCGGGCAATCACACCCGCGATCTCCCCCACCCTGCGCTCATGGCCTGCGGTGTACGGGTCACGCAAGTCGACCATGTTGGCGACGGCCTGGAGCGTGCCACGCATCGATACCTCCAGCTGTTTCACATAGCTGGCAATCTGTTCCTCGGCGTGCTTGCGCTCGGTAATGTCCTGCACCATCACGATCACGGCAACCTGACCATCCCAATCGCCCAGAGTGGCATGCAGGCCCAGTTCGATCAGCATGCCATCCTTGCGGCGCAAGGGGATGGAAATCGTCACGTTACGTTCTCCAGCCAGCAATGTTGCCTGCGCATCATGAACCTGCTGCCGGGCCTGCGGGCTCACCCCGATGACATTGAGCAGGTCCTTGCCGATCAGCTCATCGGCCGACCAACTGACAATCTCGCAAAAGCGCGGGTTGGCATAAACCAGCAGGTCGTCGCGAACCACATAAATGCCGGTAATGGTCTGCTCGATCATGCCGCGGAAATGCTGTTCACTCTCGCGCAAAGCCTGCTCGCCACGACGAATTTCGGTCAGATCGGTCCAGGCGATGATGGCATCGCCACCGATGACAGTCATGGTGCCGCGTGCGATGCGCTCGCTGCCGTCCTTGCAGCGCAGCCTGAGTTCCGGGGACTGAACCGGTTCCCCCGAAATTCTTGCCGCCTCCAGGTCCTGCGGCCAATGCGCGTTGATTTGCCGGCGCACCTCCGGATCGGCGTACACATGGCTCAGCCAGTCTTCCTCCGTGGCGATGTCCTGCAGCGCATAACCCAGCCACTGTTGGTGGGCCCGATTGATCGCACGCAGGACGCCGTTCGAAAGCGACTGTATCTGCATCGGGGTCGGCGACGCCTCGAACACCTCGCTGAAACGGAATTCCGAATCGGATGCACGTTGCTCCGCAACTTCCCGCCGCTCGTTCACCGTGATGCCGTTGAGGGCGAACGCCAGATCAGCAGCCATCTCGTTGAGCAGGTTCAGCTGGGCCTGGTCGAAGGCATCTGGTCCCTGTGTGTACAGGCCCACGACGCCGAACAGCCGGCCTTCGCGCAGCAGCGGCAGGATCGCCCTTTCGGTCATGCCATGTGCGCCCAGATAGTTCAGCCACGTGTCCTGCGGTCCGGCAGGCGGCAAGGTCGACCAGATCACCTCGCCCTTGCGAAAATCATTGATTGCCTGCCCGAACGGGCTTTGGGGGTCTGCCAGCACCGCGCCGAGTTCGGCCAATTTTTCGACATCGATGCCATGCGAGTGAACAACGCGCAAAGGCGTGACACCGGTCTCGGATACCGCGATAAACAGCATGGGAAAGGCGCCGTGCCGGATCAGCGCATCAAACACGCGGCCCAGCAATTCGTCATCGCTGCGGCATCGCACAATCGCCCGGTTGGTGGCGCTGAGCATGTCATAGAGGTAGGTCAGGCGCTTGACCTGCATGCCGGCCTGAATCCGCTCAATCGCCTCACCAATGCGCTGCGCCACTGTATTCAGCAGCTCGCGCTCCTCCGGCAGGAAGGGATCGCTGTTCAAGTGCAACTCGTCTGGGTAGCAGACCCTGAGCGTTCCGACGGTCTGGCCATTGACTCGCAAGCCGAACTCAAGGTATCGGGTGCCGGATGGCGAACCAGACGTGCCAAACGATCCCCAATCGCTCGTAATGGCGGCACTGGCATGCTCCGGGTACAGAAAAGCTGGCGGCAGCTCTTTCACCACGCCCGACAACAGGCCGGGGATGTCAAGGTCGTGTTTTTCGATCAGGTTGGAGATGGCATACAGGCAGCGCAACTCCTTGATGCGCTCGCCCAGGTTGTGCACCAGCAACTCGCGCTCGGCAGCCAGCCGCTTGCGTTCGGTGATGTCGCGCACCACCTGCACATGGCTGCGATGATTCCCCTCAATCGCAAACGGCGCCACACTGCACTCCACGGCGCCAGCCGTACCACCCCGGTCGATTTCGACCGAAAACAAGGACTCTCCACGGGCGATGCGGGCACACACCGGACAGTCCTCGGGGCGCACATCGGGCGCATGGAACAGCGAATGCAGCGGGCGGCCAATCAGATCTTCCGGCGGCATGCCGGCATAACGGGCAGCCGCCCGGTTGGCCTGGCGAATCAGGCCATCATCATCCAGGATCACGAACGTCGGATCCGGCACGGCGTCGTAGGTGCTGGCCGTGCGCGAAAGCATGCTGAAGGGTTCGCGCAGGGTGCTTTGCACCAGCGCGAGGTAAACAAACCAGTAGGCGAATATCTTGAAGATGTGTCCAATCAAATTGGCTTCACCATAGACGCTGACATAGCGCGTGAAAGCCAGCTCGGACAGGATCATCGCCACCAATGCCACCTGCATGTTCAGGAACAGGCTGGGGGACATCTGCAGCCTCTGCCGCCACAGCCGCACAGCGCTTGCGGCCAGCATCACGATGATCACGTACTCGGCATCAATCTTGAACGCCGTCAGACCCTGCCCCTCAATGAACGCCGCAGGAAAGGTGCCGGAGAAAATCCACAAAGTGACGGCCAGCGCCGTCAGCCCGAAACCGGCGTGCAAATACCCGATGCGAACACTGCGGCGCAGAAACAACGGAGACCCCAGAAGCGCCAGAGCCTGGATGAAACGTGCAGCAACCCAGAGCTGCGTAGGGAGGTTGGCATCGTCCGGACCGAAAAGATGCATGCCCTTGTACGCCAGCGTATGCACCAGATCGAGTACCGCACACCACCCGATAGCCACCGCCACATAGACGGTGAAGTGATTGCGGGTGAAATGCCGCGAAGTCGAAGCCACGACCAATGCCGTGAGCGCAATGACGATGGAAAACAGCTCGACCAGGGTGTGAAACAGCAGGTAATTGACCCGGCTGGCCGCCACGCAAATGCCGGATATGACGACGGGCGTCACCAGCAGGCGCAGGACCGTTTTAAGTGGAGGGATGCGGACTTCCGGGACAAGCGTTGTGGAATCGACCAAGTCGCTATCGTTGTTCACATGGACTTCCTTTGCTGCGTTCAGCCTATTTTGCTGCTATCTGACGACAAACCGGCAATTTCTTGAACTCCGCTCATGGTAGAACGAATTGGCATGCTAATCATCAATAGCGCTAAAAGCGCCGAAGCTAAAATTGCACATTTGTCAACACTTGGATACCCCCCACTCAAAGTACCGGGGGGTGTTTTGTATTTGTAAGACCGATGGACCTGCCCAAACTTCAGATCAGTAAGCGCTTCACCCTGCCCCGTCCCGTGGGTTCAGCTGATGCCCTGCTGCTCGCACAGCTCGGGCAAAGGGAAAAGTCCAGCGGCAGGCTCACGGCCATCGTCACGGCCGATGCCACCGACGCCCAGCGCCTGATTGACGAAATTGCGTTCTTCGCGCCGGACCTGCGTTGCGTGCTGTTCCCCGACTGGGAAACCCTGCCCTACGACACTTTCTCACCGCACCAGGACCTGATCAGTGAGCGGCTGGCCACCTTGTGGCGCATCAGCCAGCGTAAAAAAGAGACGGGCGCCGATGTGGTCATCGTGCCTGCCACCACCGCGCTGTATCGGCTGGCGCCGCCCAGTTTTCTGGCGGGCTACACCTTTCAATTCAAGGTCAAGCAGAAGCTGGACGAAGCCAAATTCAAGGCCCAGTTGACCTTGGCCGGCTACAGCCATGTGACCCAGGTGGTCAGCCCGGGCGAATACGCGGTGCGCGGCGGACTGATTGACCTGTTCCCGATGGGCAGCGCCGTGCCCTACCGCGTTGATCTGTTTGACGACGAGATCGACAGCATCCGCACCTTTGACCCCGACAGCCAGCGCAGCCTGTACCCCGTGCCCGAGGTCCGCCTGTTGCCGGGCCGCGAATTCCCGATGGACGACGAGGCCCGCGCCCGCTTTCGCAGCCGCTGGCGTGAACTGCTGGAGGGCGATCCGACCAAGAGCCGCATCTACAAAGACATCGGCAACGGCGTCGCCACCGCCGGCATCGAGTACTACCTGCCGCTGTTCTTTGAAGAAACCGCCACCGTCTTTGACTATCTGGGTGCCGATGCCACCGTGGTGCTGCATGGTGACCTGGAGCCCGCCTTCCAGCATTTCTGGCAAGACACGAAAGAGCGCTACCGTTTGGTGCAAGGCGACCCCGAACGCCCCGCCCTGCCGCCGGAGTCCCTGTTTTTAAGCACGGAGCAGTTTTATGCCCGGGCCAACGAATATGCACAGTTGGCGATTCGGCCTGCTATTGAAGATGTAGCAGACAACACACAGTTCCAAAGGCTGGACGACCTCAGCGTGGTGCGTGGTTCAGACGATCCACTGGCACGCCTGAAAGAACACATTCGCCACACGACCCAGCGCGTTCTGGTGTTGGCCGAAAGCGAAGGCCGTAAAACCAGCCTGCTGGATTTTCTGCACACCAGCCACCTGAGCCCGCCTTCGTTTGACTCGCTGGCGGAATTCCAAAACAGCGATGAAAAGGTCGGCATTGCCACCTCATCCCTGAACACCGGTTTCGCCTGGCTGGAAGCGGGCATCGACTTCGTCACCGAAACCGAACTCTTCGCCGCCGGCCCCACCACGCGCCGCCGCAAAAAGCAGGAGCAGGTCAGCGACGTCGAAGCGCTGATCAAAGACCTGAGCGAACTCAATATCGGCGACCCGGTCGTTCACTCCTCTCACGGCATTGGCCGTTACCGGGGCTTGATCAACCTCGACTTGGGCAACAAACTGGCCAACGGCGACCCCGAAATGCAGGAATTTTTGCATCTCGAATACGCCGACAAAGCCACCCTGTATGTACCGGTCAGCCAGCTGCAATTGATCAGCCGCTACACCGGCGTGAGTCCCGACGAGGCGCCGCTGCACCGCCTGGGCTCCGGCCAGTGGGAAAAAGCCAAGCGCAAGGCCGCCGAGCAAGTGCGCGATTCAGCCGCCGAATTGCTCAACATTTACGCCCACCGCGCCGCCCGCGAAGGCCATGCTTTCCGCTACTCGCCGAGTGATTACGAAACCTTCGCCAACGACTTCGGCTTTGAGGAAACGCCGGATCAAAGTGCCGCCATTCACGCCGTCATTCAGGACATGATCAGCCCGCGCCCGATGGACCGTCTGATCTGCGGCGACGTCGGCTTTGGCAAAACCGAGGTGGCGCTGCGTGCCGCCTTCATCGGCATCACCGGCGGCAAGCAGGTGGCGTTTTTGGCGCCGACCACCTTGCTGGCCGAGCAGCACTACCAGACGCTGGTGGACCGCTTTGCCAAATGGCCGGTGAAAGTGGCCGAAATGAGCCGTTTCCGCTCGGCCAAGGAAATCACCGCCGCCATGAAAGGCATTGCCGACGGGACCATTGACATTGTGGTGGGAACCCACAAGCTGCTGAGCAAAGACACCCATTTCAAAGATTTGGGCCTGCTCATCATTGACGAGGAACACCGCTTTGGCGTGCGCCACAAGGAGCAAATGAAAGCCTTGCGCGCCGAGGTCGATGTGTTGACGCTCACCGCCACGCCCATTCCCCGTACCCTGGGTATGGCGCTGGAGGGCCTGCGTGACTTGAGCGTGATCGCCACCGCGCCGCAACGCCGCCTGGCCATCAAGACCTTTGTCCGCACCGAAGGCAACGGCGTGATCCGCGAAGCCGTGCTGCGCGAGCTCAAGCGCGGCGGCCAGGTTTACTTCTTGCACAACGAGGTCGAGACCATCGAGAACCGCCGCGCCATGCTGGAAGAACTGCTGCCCGAAGCCCGCATTGCCGTCGCCCACGGCCAGATGCCGGAGCGCCAGCTGGAGGCCGTGATGCGCGACTTTGTGGCCCAGCGCTTCAACCTGCTGCTGTGCTCCACCATCATCGAGACCGGCATTGACGTCCCCACCGCCAACACCATCGTCATGAGCCGCGCCGACAAGTTCGGTCTGGCCCAGTTGCACCAGCTGCGCGGCCGCGTCGGCCGCAGCCACCACCAGGCCTATGCCTACCTGATGGTGCCGGATCTGGAAGGCCTGACCAAACAGGCCAGCCAGCGGCTCGATGCCATTCAGCAAATGGAAGAGCTGGGGTCAGGCTTTTACCTGGCGATGCACGATCTGGAAATTCGCGGTGCCGGTGAAGTGCTGGGTGAAAACCAGAGCGGCAACATGCTGGAAGTCGGCTTTCAGCTCTACAACGAAATGCTGTCCGAAGCGGTGCGCTGCCTGAAGGCGGGCATCGAGCCCGATTTGCTCAGTCCGCTCAACGTCACCACCGACATCAACCTGCACGCCCCCGCCCTGCTGCCCGACGATTACTGCGGCGATGTGCATCTGCGCCTGTCGTTCTACAAAAAGCTCGCCACCGCCAAAAACACCGACCAGATCGACGCATTGCTGGAAGAAATCGTGGACCGCTTCGGCAAGCTGCCCGCCCAGGCGCAAACGCTGATCGACGTGCACCGCCTGCGCGTCATCGCCAAGCCTTACGGCGTGCTGAAGGTCGATGCCGCCCCCGGCGTGATCACCATCACCTTCAAGAAAAACCCGCCGATTGATCCGATGCGCATCATTGAGATGATCCAGAAAAACAAACACATCAAGCTGGCGGGCAGCGAGAAGCTGCGCATTGAACGCGCGCTGCCGGAGACCAAAGACCGGGCGCAGATGGTGCGGGATGTGCTGCGGGGCTTGGGACAGCCGGTGCTGGCCGCATGATTTTAGGCTTGGCATATGCCAAGGCATAGGCTAAACTTGACATCACCCAACTCCCTTGGAGAATCATCATGCCCATCGCTTCAGAAAAAACCGCTGACTTTTCTGTAGAAACCCCGGCCCGCCACGTCCGCCTGTTTCGCAACGGGGCGAACCAGGCCGTGCGGATTCCCAAGGAATTTGAGTTGCCGGGCAAAGAGGCTGAAATTCGACAAGTAGGAAACACGCTTGTGATCACGCCCATTGAGACAGCAAAAGGCTCGCTACGGGAGCTGCTTGATTCCTGGGAGCCGATGGAAGAAGATTTTCCTGATGTCGATGAAGGATTGCTGCCACTCGACGACATCGTGCTATGACCAGCACGATTGTTAAACCCAGGTGGCTACTGGACACCAACATTCTCTCCAGGGTCATCAAATACCCTCACGAACTATTGGGCCAACGACTGCGGGACCTGTTTGACCAACAACCCGGTGCACTAGTGACCAGCATGGTCGTTGAATGTGAGCTCATGTTTGGCGCAGCACGCGTCCAATCAACAGTGCTTCCCAAAAAGATCACCGACCTTCTCCTGTTCATACCCGTGTTGGCGCTGGAGCAAAACGTGGTTCAACACTACGCCACCATCCGTACCCATTTGGAGAAAGCGGGCACCCCCATCGGCCCCAACGACACTTTGATCGCCGCCCACGCCCTGGCGCTCGATTGCACACTGGTCACCGACAACGAAGCCGAATTCTTGCGCGTGCCGGGCTTGCGGGTGGAGAACTGGCTGGCAAAGGAAGGCACATGAGCTCAAAACGGATTCATTGCAAACGGACAGTTTGAAAAGGTGGCTCAAGATGACTAAAAAATACCGAAGTGATGCTTTCGCGGCGATCCATGAAACGATGGAGGCGCTGCATGAAGCGGGTGCAGTCAACAAGCAGACGATGCGCGAGTTTGACGCGGCCCGTCTGACCCCCATAGAAGTACTCAGCCCGGAAGAAATCCGCCTGCTTCGCTTGCATGAGCACCTGTCACAGCCAGTTTTTGCCCGTTACCTGAACGTGTCCAAAAACCTCATTTCCGATTGGGAACGGGGCGTCAAAAAACCCGGTGGCCCTGCGTTGCGCTTGTTGACGGTGATCCAGAAAAAAGGGCTGCTGGGCGATTGCGTGAGTTAAAACAATAGTCCCGCATCATAAAAATTTATAACAAATCAGCCTCCAGCCCCCGTACTCATTGCGTAAGCAGCTATTAAAACTATAGTAAATCACCCATGCCCCTACCTAAAGACCCACGGCAAAACCTGACGCACTTGAGCAAGCCAACAAACATCGGTGCATCTGAGGTGATGAGCCTGCCAGCGCAACCCGCAGGCTATGGCGACTTTTTACTCGAAATCAAGGCGCAGATTCGGCAACGGCAATACCAGGCCTTGCGCGCCGTCAACAGCGAACTGCTGGCGCTGTACTGGTGGCTAGGCGAAAACATCAGCCAGCGACAAGTGGCACAGGGCTGGGGCAAAAACGTGGTTGAAAATCTGGCCCGCGATCTGCAAGCCGAATTTCCGGGGCGCAACGGGTTTTCAGCCCAGAACCTTTGGTTCATGCGGCAACTTTTCAACGAATACCGCCAAAAACCAAAACTCCAACCACTGGTTAGAGAAATCAGCTGGGCCAAAAATCTCGTCATCATGACCCGTTGCAAAGACGATCTGGAACGCGAGTTTTATCTGCGTGCCACGGCCCGCTTTGGTTGGACGAAGAACGTATTGCAGCACCAGATCGATAAACACAGCTACGCGCAATACCTGAATGGGCAAACCAATTTTGATGCAGCAGTACCCGGCAGCATCAAGGCTCAGGCGTTACTGGCCGTCAAAGACCATTACACCTTCGATTTTTTGGGGCTGACAGAACAGCACTCCGAACGCGAACTGGAAGAAGCCTTGGTGCGCAACCTCCGCAGTTTTCTGAGTGAGATGGGTGGTGCATTCACCTTTGTCGGCAACCAATACCGGCTCGAAGTGGACGGCAAGGAATACTTTATTGACCTGCTGCTGTTCCACCGTCGTCTGCGCTGCCTGGTGGCGATTGAACTGAAAATTGGCGACTTCAAGCCTGAGCACAAAGGCCAGATCGAGTTTTACCTCGACACGCTCGACCAGCAGCACCGTCTGGAAGGCGAAAACCCACCGATTGGCATCGTCATCTGTCGCGGCAAGACCAAAACGATGGTCGAGTACGCCCTACGCACCATGACGCGCCCACTGGGCATCGCGACCTACACCGTCACCCCGCAGCTTCCCGCCAGCTACCAGAACGACCTGCCCAGCCCGGAGCAGATCGCGGAACGCTTGCAGGGCTGGGCGGGTAGCGACGAGGAATGAGCGTCTAAAACCCAGCACGTCTTAATTTATAAGAAATAAGCCTCCAGCCCCCGTACTACCTGCGCAAGCAGCTATAAAACTAATAGCAACTAAATTTTCATGCAAGCTACTGAAATTGCCCCCGGCCTGGTTGTCCAGCGCTTCACCCCGCCCTTGAACCTGAGCGACTTCAAGCTCATTGCATTCGACATGGACTCCACGCTGATCAACATCGAGTGTGTGGACGAAATCGCCGACGCGGTCGGCCGCAAGGCCGAAGTGGCGGCCATCACCGAGGCCGCCATGCGCGGCGAAATTACCGATTTCAAGGACAGTCTGCGCCGACGCGTGGCCTTGCTCAAGGGCGTCAGCGTGGCCAGCATGGAGCAGGTCTACCGTGAGCGCCTGCAACTCAACCCCGGCGCGGCGGAGCTGGTGGCGGCCTGCAAAAAGACGGGCATGAAAGTACTGCTGGTCTCGGGCGGCTTTACATTTTTTGCCGACCGGGTGCGCGACCGTCTGGACATCGACTTCACGCGCTCCAATGTGCTCGAAATACAAAACGGCTTACTCACGGGCCGCATGCTTGACCAAGCCTGGGGCGACATCTGTGACGGTGCTGAAAAACGCCGGATGCTGCTGCAAACCTGTGCCGAGCAGGGCATCGCGCCGAAGCAAGCTATCGCCATGGGTGATGGCGCCAACGACCTGCCCATGATGGGCGAAGCCGGCTTGTCCGTGGCCTATCATGCCAAGCCCAAAGTGCGCGAGCAGGCCATGGTGGCTATCAACAGCGGCGGTTTGGCGCGTCTGCTTGAAGTACTGTCCTGAAACCAACCATTTTTTGGAGAAGATAACTATGAAAATTGAAACCATTGCCGTGCATGGCGGCTATACGCCGGACCCCACCACCAAAGCCGTGGCGGTGCCGATTTACCAAACCGTGGCCTACGCGTTTGACAACACCCAGCACGGCGCTGATTTGTTCGACCTGAAAGTGGCAGGCAACATTTACAGCCGCATCATGAACCCGACCAATGCGGTACTGGAAGCCCGCGTGGCGGCCATGGAGGGCGGCATTGGCGCGCTGGCGGTGGCGTCCGGCATGTCGGCCATTGCCTACGCGATTCAAACCATCACCGAGGCGGGCGACAACATTGTGTCGGCGTCCACGCTCTACGGCGGCACCTACAACCTGTTTGCCCACACATTCCCGCAAATGGGGATTGAGGTGCGTTTTGCGGACTACCGCGATCCGGCCTCCTTTGCCAAGCTGATTGATGCCCGCACCAAGGCGGTGTACTGCGAATCGGTGGGCAATCCGCTGGGCAACGTCACCGACCTGGCAGCGCTGGCCGAGCTGGCCCATGCGCATGGCGTGCCGCTGATTGTGGACAACACCGTGCCCAGCCCGTATCTGTGCCGCCCGTTCGAACATGGCGCCGACATCGTGGTGCACTCGCTGACCAAATACCTCGGCGGCCATGGCACCACCCTTGGCGGCATCATTGTCGATTCCGGCAAGTTCCCCTGGGCCGAACACAAAGAACGCTTCAACCGTCTCAATGAACCCGACGTCAGCTACCACGGCGTGGTCTATACCGAAGCGCTAGGCGCCGCCGCCTACATTGGCCGCGCCCGTGTGGTGCCACTGCGCAACATGGGGGCCGCCTTGAGCGCGATGGCGGCCTTCCAGATTTTGCAAGGCATCGAGACGCTGGCCTTGCGCATGGACCGCATTTGTGAAAATGCGCTGCGGGTGGCACAACACCTGAAATCACACGCCAAAGTAGGCTGGGTCAATTACGCGGGTTTGCCGGACCATGCCGACCATGGCCTGGTTCAAAAATACATGGGCGGCCGCGCCTCGGGCATCATCAGTTTTGGGCTCAAGGCCAGCGACAGCCTGGAGGCCGGCGCCCGGTTTCAGGATGCGCTCAAGCTGTTCACGCGGCTGGTCAATATTGGCGACGCCAAATCACTGGCCTGCCACCCGGCCTCCACCACGCACCGCCAACTCAACGCGGCCGAGCTGGCCAAAGCGGGCGTGAAACCCGACATGGTGCGCCTGTCCGTCGGCATCGAGCATATTGACGATCTGCTGGAAGACCTGGAGCAGGCGCTGGCAGCCGTTTGATCCGATGATCAGGCCCGCTCCACAACGGGCCTGCCGGCCTGTACCGTAAAGCGGGCCAAAGTTTCAATCCGGGTGTCCTGACGGGTTACGTCATCCACCACCCGCAAGGTCGTGGTGAGCTGGCTGGGCGTGAACTCCACCACACCGTAACCTTTGCGTTGTGCGTCTGCAAATACAAAATGCGGGTTTTCGGCCAAGCGCTCGGCCGTTTTGGCATTGCCGCCCGAGCGCGAGGTGATGCTGGTGCCGCAAAATTCCACCCCCACGCTGGCGCTGCCCGGGTCGGCGTAATCGGCCTTGACGTGACCTACCCAGTTTTCGTGGACATCGCCACCCAGCAATACCGGATTGACGACCGCGTGTTGGCGCAATGAATCGGTCAACCGGGTGCGGGCGGCGGGGTAGCCGTCCCAGCCGTCGTTCCAGAACGTCTGGCCGGGGCCCACTTTGAAATCACGCTGACCAAACAAGGTTTGTTGGCCCAGCACATTCCAGCCCGTGTTCCGTGACTGGGGTTTTGCAAATTCGTCATACAGCCAACGCTCCTGAGGCAGGCCCAGCAAACTGCGCCTGGGCTCATGCCATTCGGGACAATTGACCGGATTCACCGTGCTGGAGCCCAATGCACCGCCCTTGCTGCAGACCTGCGGGTCCTTGTATTGCCGGGCATCCAGCAGATACAAGGACGCCAGCTGGCCATATTGCAAGCGGGTGTAGATGCGCGTCTCGGCGCCATTCAGCAGACCGGCCAGACCTTGCGTCAGCGTCGAGGCGCGAATCGGCATGTGCTCGTACCAGGCCTGGTAGGCGGCGGCCCGGCGTGCCAAAAAGTTGGCGGGTAAGGACGGGTCCGCATAACCACTGTCCCCCGCCTGCAAACCGGCGTAGTCGTTCTGGACCTCGTGGTCGTCCCAGGTCATCAACCACGGACAGGCGGCATGCATGGCCTGCAGATCCGCATCCCCCTTGTACAGCGCGTAGCGTTGGCGGTAGTCGTCCAGCGTCACAACCCAAGCACCCGTGGGGGTGCGCACTTTGCTGCTCTTGCCGGGGTATTCATAAATGTAGTCACCCAGAAACATCACGGCGTCCAGGTTTTCTTCGCGCATATGCCGCCAGGCGGTGAAATAGCCGTCCTCCCACTTCTGACAGGAGGCGTAAGCCAGACGCAGCCTGACTACTGCGGCATCCGGCTGCGGGAAGGTGCGCGTACGCCCCGGCGGGCTCACAAAATCGCCCGCCATGAAGCGGTAAAAGTACCAGCGGTCGGCCGCCAGACCGGCCACCTCCGCATGCACCGAATGGGCCAGCTCAGAGCTTGCGATTGCCTGCCCGCTTTGCACGATGCGGATGAATTTATCGTCGTGCGCGACCTCCCAGCGCACCGTGACCGGATCGCGCCCGAGGCCGGCAGCCGACAAGTCATGCACATGCAAGCGCGTCCACAACACCACCGAATCGTGGGTCGGCGACCCACTGGCCACGCCGAGCGTGAAAGGATTGCTGGCAAAGCGGGGCTGACTCCACGCTTTGCGCGGTAACCACACGGTCGCGGCACTGGCGCAAAGTAACTGGAGCAGACGGCGGCGGTTCTGCAATTCGGGATGGGTCATAGCGTTGTGAACTGCAAAAAATGCGGACGATCTCAGGTTTCGATGCCTGGTTTGTAATCCACTTCCTGTACGACCTTCCAGCGCCCTCCAAAAGCGGCCAACAACAAGGCCAGGACCCCGCCGAAAACAACAATGGTCCAGACATGCAACCAGCCATTGTCAAAAGCACCAAACAGGCTCGCCCGGAACGCTTTGACCACCCAGGTGAACGGCAGCCACTCATGCACCGCCTGGAAAAAGTCGCCGGTCAGCTCAATCGGCATGACACCGCCACCGGCAGCCAATTGCAGGGTCAGTAACAACACCGCAAACAACTTGCCGGCCTCACCAAAAACACGCAACAACAGAAACACGACGGCCAAAAATGCCAGAGAAGCCATGACCATCGTCAACGCAAATGTCAGGTAGCTTGGCGCCCTGATGCCAAGCCCGAAAACCAGCATCAAAAACGTCAACAAGACCTGCATCAGCACCACCAGCGCAGGGAGAGAAAACTTGCCCAACACCTTTGCAAATCGAGGGGCGCCAGCGTGGTCAACCAGCAGCGTCCCCATGTTGAAAAGATAAGCGGTCATGACCGCCCCCAGCCACAAGGCCATCGCCACCATATTGGGCGCGAAGGCACTGCCATTGTTGGCAACCGGCGCCAGTACTTCCAGTGTTGGCTCCACGGAGTCCGCGAGTCCGCGTGCACTGCCATCCAGCTTGCCGATTGAGGCGGGTAAAACAGACGCCACCAGTTCAATTCCCGAGCGAAGTTTGGCCGCACCGTCCGTCAAGGTTTTGCCGCCCGCGGCAAATGTGTCGAGTCGACTGTCTTCAGGCAACTTCGCCGCCATGGTGTGAATGCCATCGCCCAAAGCACCCACCCCATCAATGAGCTTGCCGGTATTGGTCTCGGCTTTGGACGCGCCCCGCACGAGTCGCGCATTGGCTTCCAGCGCCGTCGACAACCCCTCTTTCAATTGCGACCCACCCGCCGCCAATTCTCCAGCCCCCTTGGCGATTTTTTCACCCACAATCAGAATGCCCTCGGTCTGCTCCTGCATGGACGTGGCACCCTCGGTCAGACTGGTGGCACCGGCCTGAAGCTGCTCCAGACCGGCACCCAGTTCGCGCTGGGCTGCGGTCAGTCGCTGGGTACCGGCTCTCAGTGCCTTCAGGTCGGCTTCTGCCGGGAGCTTGTCATCCATGCTTCGAATACCCGCGCCGATCTGTTTGAAGCCCGTACTCAACTGGGTCGCGACAACGCTGTATTTCGTCACGCCGACATTGAGGGTTTGAGCGCCAGAGCGTAACTGGGCCATGCCAGCTTTGAGTCGCTCCAGACTTTTCCCCGAACCGTCTGCCGTCACCAGGATCTGCTCCCAGCGCTTCTCGTTCAGGGTCTCGTTCACCTGGTGCCCCAGCTCCGCCGCAAACCGTCTTGCAAAGCCGGCCGCTGCGTAGTTATTGCCCTCGGACAAAACCACGGTGACCCGGCCGCCGCCCGCATTAACGCCCGGCACCGCATTGGCACTGAAGTCTTGCGGAATGATGATCGCAAAGGCCAGACTTCCAAGCCCGACCGCCTGTCGGGCCGCCTGGGCGTCAATCATGGGACGGAATCCGAAGCTTGCCGACTGAATCAAACCCGCCGTCAGCTCCGCCCCCACATTGACCACGCGACCCTGGTAGGTAATACCGGCGTCAAGATTGACAATGGCTACCGGCAGGGCATTGGTCTTGGCGTTGGGGTCCCATACGCTGGAGAGGTAAATCAGCGCATAAACCGCCGGCACCGCAGCAATGGCAAAGACGGCAAGACCCAATCGCGGAAACCGCCGAAACAACAGGAAGTCAGTTTTGGCAATACGCCAGATCGACTGGCAAAATTTATTCCGGTAATTGGCAATGCGCATAAACCGGATTGTGCTTGGCTTTCAGCCCAATCCTAGTAAGCGCACCGCGTTGTCTTTCAAAATGCCGGGCATCACCTCCGGCCTGAAGCCGGCCTCCTCAAAATCCTTCATCCAGCGATCGGGCGTGATGAGCGGATAGTCACTGCCGAACAGGATGCGGTCCTTGAGCAGCGTGTTGGCATATTGCACCAGCTGCTTGGGGAAATACTTGGGGCTCCAGCCGCTCAGGTCAATCCAGACATTGGGCTTGTGCGTGGCCACGCTCAGGGCCTCGTCCTGCCACGGGAAACTGGGGTGGGCCATGACGATCTGCATATCGGGGAAGTCAATCGCCACGTCGTCCAGGTGCATCGGGTTGCTGTACGCCAGCCGCAAGCCGCCGCCGCAGCGCATGCCACTGCCAATGCCGCTGTGTCCGGTGTGAAAGATGGCGGGCAACTTGTATTCATTGATCACCTCGTATATCGGCCAGGCCATCTTGTCGTAGGGGTGATAGCCCTGCACCGTGGGATGAAACTTGAAGCCCTTGATGCCGAACTCCTCGATCAGACGCCGGGCCTCACGCGCAGGCGCCCAACCTGGTCGGCATGGTGAATGCAATGGAAAAAAGAGCACTGATTATCCGGCGCCCCCCTCCCCATGACGGCCGAGCCATGGGTCTGCACCTGACCGCCAGCGGGGAAAAAATGATGAAGAATGCGGAAAAAACCGCAGCCCAGCTCGAGATGGAGACAACCTCCCGCTTAAGCGCCGCAGAGCGCAAGACCTTGATGCAGTTGCTGAAAAAGATCTACAAGTAGCCCGCTGCGACGCCCCAACAGCCTATTTCTTCCGTTTTTGATACGTATTGCGTGCTCTGACAGCTATGAAACTTGTAGCAGACTCCAATCTGCGCTATAGTTTCGTGTCGCACCGGGAAACTGCAGGTATCAAAGACTGATGCCACGCCAGGTTAAAACACCCCGGTGATCAACCAATGCTTTCAGGAGAGTCGTTCAATGAGTTCCAAAGAAAATGCCGCAATCGGTCAACTGCTTGGGTTATTGGAGTCCCGTTACGCCATCCGGGTATTGTGGGCTTTGAAGGATGGCCATGCCCAGACCTTTCGATTATTGCAAGACAGCGTTGGCGGCATTACCCCCAACACACTGAACACCCGTATCAAGGAATTGCGCGAAGCGGGTCTGGTCACACATGGCAACGAAGGCTATGTTGCAACGTCTTCGGGCGCCGACCTGCTCAAACGGCTGGCCGACCTCCCGGCATTTGCGGCTAAATGGGCGGCCAATCAGGCCAAAAAGGCCACTTAAATACCCCGTCAGTCACCGCGCCACAAAAACCTGTGAGTTGCGTGGCCCGGCGTCGAGAAGACAGGTCAGACCTGTCTTTTTTTTGCTGCTGCTTTTCAGGCCACTGAGCCGGCTCATGCACCGCTAACAAACATCGGATGCCATGCTCTGCTGGCATAATTTAAGCTTTTCTGGGTATAGCCCTTATCAAGCAAGCGCACCCAGCTATCTATTTAATAGCACACAAGGATTTCCAAATGACTACCACCCCATCTGGTCTGCAATATGAAGATTCCGTTATCGGCACGGGTCCCGAAGCAAGCAAGGGCCAAAGCGTCACTGTTCACTACACCGGCTGGCTCTACAACGACGGCGTTCAAGGTGCCAAGTTTGACTCCAGCAAAGATCGTCATGATCCGTTTGTCTTTTCGCTGGGCGCCGGTATGGTGATTCGCGGCTGGGACGAAGGCGTGGCAGGCATGAAGGTCGGAGGGGTGCGTACCCTCATCATCCCGGCAGCACTGGGTTATGGCGCACGTGGCGCGGGCGGTGTGATTCCACCCAATGCCACCTTGAAGTTTGAGGTCGAACTGCAGGGCGTTTCCAACTGATCTGCTCCGTTGCAGCGCGCCGACCCGGTCGTCCAGCGGAGCGCCCGGGCGTTTTTTTTAGGCGCCCTTAATCCGCTCTTGAATTGCCAGCGCACGCCCCCATTTAAGGGGCTTAGTACTTGAAATTTGGCTTATCCGCATGTCTGAAACCAATCCAAACCAACCTAACCCAACGTCTGCCGGCTACCAGAGCATTGAAGAGATGGTCGCCGCCCAGTCCACCCGCGAGTCCGATGCCTTATCACGGGCGCAGGCCGATTTGGCAGAGTTGCAAGCCAAGAGCGCCGATCTCGCAGACCAGTTCCTTCGGGCCAAAGCCGAGGCGGATAACGCCCGCCGCCGGGCCGAAGAAGAAATCTCGAAGGCCCGCAAGTTCGCCGTGGAAAGCTTCGCCGAGAGCCTGCTACCCGTAACGGACAGCCTGGAGGCCGGACTGATCATCAAGGACGCAACCATCGAGCAGGTTCGCGAAGGCGCCCAGGCCACACTGCGTCAGTTGCTTGCGGCACTGGAGCGCAACAAAGTGATTGCCATCAATCCGCCCGCTGGCAGCAAATTTGACCCGCATCAACATCAGGCGATCAGCGTGGTGCCGTCGGAATTTGAGGCCAACACGGTGGTCACGGTGCTGCAAAAAGGCTATTCCATTGCCGACCGAACCTTGCGCCCGGCACTCGTCACCGTCGCCGCGCCGAAATAATCACTATTGCAACTTGAATAAGTTCAAGTTATCCGCAAGTTAACAACATCTAAAAACTGGAGTAAATCATGGGAAGAATCATCGGTATTGATCTGGGCACCACCAACAGCTGCGTGGCCATCATGGAGGGTAACACGCCCAAGGTCATCGAAAACTCCGAGGGTGCGCGCACCACGCCGTCCATCATTGCCTATCAGGAAGACGGCGAAGTGCTGGTCGGCGCATCGGCCAAACGCCAAGCCGTGACCAACCCAAGAAATACCCTCTACGCGGTGAAGCGCCTGATTGGCCGCAAGTTTGCGGAAAAAGAAGTGCAGAAAGACATCGATCTGATGCCTTACAAAATTGCGGCCGCTGACAATGGCGATGCGTGGGTGGAAGTTCGTGGCAACCGGATGGCACCTCAGCAGGTCAGCGCCGACGTGCTGCGCAAGATGAAGAAAACGGCCGAAGACTATCTGGGCGAAGAAGTTACCGAAGCCGTCATCACCGTGCCGGCCTATTTCAACGATGCTCAGCGCCAAGCCACCAAAGATGCAGGCCGCATTGCCGGTCTGGATGTCAAGCGCATCATCAACGAACCTACTGCAGCAGCCCTGGCTTACGGCCTGGACAAAAATGAAAAGGGCGACCGCAAGATCGCCGTTTATGACTTGGGTGGCGGCACGTTTGACGTATCCATCATCGAGATCGCCGACGTCGATGGCGAAAAGCAGTTTGAAGTCCTGTCCACCAACGGCGACACTTTCCTGGGTGGCGAAGATTTCGACCAGCGCATCATCGACTTCATCATTGGCGAGTTCAAGAAAGAGCAAGGCGTTGATCTGGGCAAAGACGTGCTCGCCCTGCAGCGCCTGAAAGAAGCCGCCGAGAAGGCCAAGATTGAACTGTCCAGCAGCGCACAGACCGACATCAACCTGCCCTACGTGACCGCCGATGCCTCAGGACCAAAGCACCTGAGCATCAAGCTCACCCGTGCCAAGCTCGAATCGCTGGTGGAAGAGTTGATTGAACGCACCATTGCGCCTTGCCGCACCGCCATCAAGGACGCCGGTGTCAACGTGGCCGACATTCACGACGTGATTCTGGTCGGCGGCATGACCCGCATGCCCAAGGTGCAGGAAAAGGTCAAGGAACTGTTTGGCAAGGAACCCCGCAAGGATGTGAACCCGGACGAAGCCGTGGCCGTTGGCGCTGCGATTCAGGGCCAGGTGCTGTCCGGTGACCGCAAGGACGTGTTGTTGCTCGACGTCACGCCTTTGAGCCTGGGCATCGAAACCCTGGGCGGGGTCATGACCAAGATGATCACAAAGAACACCACGATCCCGACCAAGTTTGCGCAGACCTTCTCGACCGCCGATGACAACCAGCCGGCCGTGACCATCAAGGTGTTCCAGGGTGAACGTGAGATCGCTGCCGGCAACAAGATGCTGGGCGAATTCAATCTGGAAGGCATTCCTCCTTCTGCCCGCGGCACACCGCAAATTGAAGTGTCGTTCGACATCGACGCCAACGGCATCCTGCATGTCGGCGCCAAGGACAAAGGCACGGGCAAAGAGAACAAGATCACCATCAAAGCGAATTCCGGCTTGACCGAGGCAGAGATTCAGCAAATGGTGAAGGATGCCGAGCTCAACGCCGCCGACGACAAGAAAAAACTTGAACTGGTGCAGGTCAAAAACCAGGCTGACGCCAGCGTGCACAGCGTGAAGAAAAGCCTGACCGAATACGGTGACAAGCTCGACGCCGGTGAAAAGGAAAAAATCGAAGCCGCGATCAAGGATCTTGAAGAAGCCCTCAAAGGCGATGACAAGGCGTCCATTGAGGAAAAGAGCACCGCTTTGATGACCGTCAGCCAGAAGCTGGGCGAGAAAATGTATGCCGACCAGCAAGCCAAGCAGGCGGCCGAAGGCGCTGCAGGTGGCGATGCGGGTGCCGCAGGTACAGCTGGCGCGCAGGGGGCTTCTGCCCACGCCGCAGACGACAACATCGTCGACGCGGAAGTGAAAGAAGTCAAAAAGGATTAAGCGCTTGCGCTGAATACTGCAGATACGCGCCGCGTTGAACACGTTAGATGTTCAACGCGGCGTTTGTATTGAAACCGGGCACTGAAAGAAAATGGCTAAAAGAGACTACTACGAAGTCCTGGGCGTTCCCAAGAACGCCTCGGACGAGGAAATTAAAAAGGCATATCGCAAACACGCGATGAAGCACCACCCAGACCGAAATCAGGGCGATGCCTCCAAGGTGGCCGAGGAAAAATTCAAAGAGTCCAAGGAAGCCTACGAAATGCTGTCGGACCCGCAAAAACGCGCGGCTTACGACCAGCACGGCCATGCCGGCGTCGACCCCAATATGCGGGGCGGGCCAGGCGGTGAAGGTTACGGCGGATTTGCTGAAGCCTTTGGTGACATTTTTGGCGACATGTTTGGCCAGCAGCGCGGGCGTCCCGGCGCGGGCCGTCAGGTATTCCGTGGCAGCGACCTGAGCTATGCCATGGAAGTGACGCTGGAAGAAGCCGCCCGGGGCAAGGATGCCCAGATTCGCATCCCCAGCTGGGACGCGTGCGACGTGTGCAAAGGCAGCGGCGCCAAAGCCGGCACACAAGCCAAGACCTGTGGCACATGCACGGGCACGGGCTCGGTGCAGATGCGCCAGGGCTTTTTCAGTGTGCAGCAAACTTGTCCGACCTGCCACGGCACCGGCAAGGTGATTCCCGAACCCTGCACGGCATGTCACGGGCAAGGCAAGATCAAGAAACAAAAAACACTGGAAGTCAAAATTCCGGCCGGCATTGACGGCGGCATGCGCATTCGCAGCGCCGGTAACGGCGAACCAGGCACCAATGGCGGCCCGGCCGGTGATCTGTACATCGAAATCCGCCTCAGAAAGCACGACATTTTCGAGCGCGATGGTGATGACATTCATTGCTCGGTGCCAATCAGCATCGTCACCGCCTCCCTGGGTGGCGAAATTGATGTGCCCACGCTGGCCGGCAAAGCCGCCATTGACATTCCCGAAGGCACACAGACCGGCAAGCAGTTCCGCCTGCGTGGCAAAGGCATCAAGGGGGTGCGCGCCAGCTATCCGGGCGATCTGTACTGCCACATTGCGGTGGAAACCCCAGTCAAGCTGAGCGAACATCAGCGCAAACTGCTGCGCGAACTTGACGAGTCCCTTAAAAAGGGCGGCAGCAAACATTCGCCCAGTGGGGACAGCTGGACCAACCGGTTGAAAAGTTTTTTCAGTTGATGCAGATCGTCTAAGGTCAGGAAAACTGACATCCCAGGAATGCCGCGAAAGATTTAAATGTCTTCGCGGCATTTTTTTGTGCATAGTGGCACCATGGCATCAACAAAACGGGGGCGACTTAAATGAGTGTCAACATTACTTTTATGGGCGGTACGGGCACCGTCACCGGTTCCAAATATCTGGTGCGCCACGGCAATGAGAGTCTGCTGGTGGACTGCGGTCTATTTCAGGGCTACAAACTGCTTCGCCTGCGCAACCGGACCCCATTGTCCATAGCATCCGACCAGATTACGGCGGTACTGCTGACCCACGCCCATCTGGACCACAGCGGTTACCTGCCCCTGTTGGCCAAACAAGGCTTCGCGGGCCATGTGTACGCGACCAGCGGCACGCGCGACCTGTGCCGCATCCTGCTACCTGACAGCGGTCACATCCAGGAAGAGGATGCGGCGTTTGCCAACCGCCATGGCTTCTCCAAGCACGCGCCCGCCCTGCCCTTGTATACCCGGCAGGATGCGTTGGATTGCCTGCCTTTGCTGAAGACAATCGACTTCGGCCAGACATTTCAGCCCATCCCCGGCTGGCGGGCCACCTTCTCCCCGGCCGGACACATCCTGGGTGCGGCCAGTGTGCTGCTGGAAGTCGCCGGACGACGCATTCTGTTCTCGGGCGATCTGGGTCGGCCCGATGACCTCATCATGAATCCCCCCGCCGAAGCACCGGCGGCAGATACCGTATTGATCGAGTCCACCTACGGCGACCGCGAACATCCCAAGGAAGACGTGATCGCCGAGTTGGGCCCGATTTTGCAAAAACTGGCCAAACGTGGCGGCGTGGCAGTCATCCCGGTGTTTGCCGTAGGCCGGGCACAGGCCCTGCTGCACGCCATTCACCAACTCAAGTTGCGGGGTGATCTGCCCACGTCGCTACCGGTTTTCCTGGACAGTCCGATGGCGGTGAGCACGACCCATTTGTTTGAACATCATCAAGGAGAACATCGCCTCAGCAGCCAGGATGCGCACGCCTTGACACACGCCGCCACCATGGTCAGCAGTACCGATGAGTCACGTGCGCTGGCCAATCGGCATGGACCGATGGTGATTCTGTCAGCCAGCGGCATGGCCACCGGCGGGCGCGTGTTGCATCACATCGCCCTCTACGCCGGCGATCATCGCAACATGATCATCCTGACCGGCTTCCAGGCTCCCGGCACGCGCGGCGCCACACTGGCCAGTGGTGCAAAAGCCGTGCGTATTCATGGGCGGGATGTGGCGGTCAATGCCGAAGTCGTGCAATTGCAGTCTGCCTCTGCCCATGCCGACGCCAACCAGATTTTGGCGTGGCTGCGCACCATGCCCAAAGCCCCCGACCAAGTTTATGTGGTTCACGGCGAATTGGGGGCATCGGATGAACTTCGCAAGCGCATCGAGCATGAGTTGGGCTGGCGTGCCCTGGTGCCGGAACATGGCTCAATCTGGCCCACCTGAGCGGCGGCATAACGAAGGGCGGGCGCCCTAGCGCACGGGCCAAGCGCCGGACCTTATTTGACCGGCACGACCGTCACGCTCTCGCGCAGGATACCGCCACCGGAAACACTGCCTTCGACACTACCAGCGCCGCTCATGCGCGCCTCGCAAGCGGTGCGGTCATCACCTTTGTGAGCGTCACAGCGTCGCAGCATATTCTGCGGGTACTCGCCAGGAGCATCGTACAGGCCGCCGCGCCTGGCTTCGGCCAAGGCGTTTCGCGCTTCCAGACGGCACGTAGCAAGGTCCTGGTTAGATTTTCCGCTGTTGCAAACCGCCATGTCCTGCCGGTAGCGTGCCTGCGCGTCGGCCAGGGCACCGGTGTTGGCCGCCAGCGCAGCGGTTGAGCAAAGCAAGGTGCCTGCTGCGGCAAGGGCGAGGTTGCGAATCAATAATGGGATGGTGGCCATGCTGGACTCCTTTGTGTGGGCTTAAAGACTAAGACAAAAATCCTCCGCTGTATGTGCGCCCGCGCACGCAGTGGTACGTGTCACGAAACGATAATCACGGGAACAAGCGCATCGAACAAAAAAATTCAATGAATTCAAAGCACAACGATGACTGAATTCCTGACCGCAGCGTTTTACAAGTTCGTCGAGTTGCCTGACTTCGATGATCTCAAAGCGCCCTTGCTCGCCTGCTGCGAAGCAAATGACGTTAAAGGCATCATCCTGCTGGCAAGCGAGGGGATCAACAGCACAATTGCCGGGCCTGCTGCCGGCGTGCAGGCAGTGCTGGCATACCTGCGGCGTGATCCGCGCCTGGCGGACCTGCAACACAAGGAAGCCTGGTCAGCCAGGCCGCCGTTTCACCGGATGAAGGTGCGCCTCAAGCGCGAGATCGTCACCCTGGGCGTGCCGGGCATCGGCCCCACCCTGATGGCGGGCACCTATGTCAAACCGGCCGACTGGAACGCGCTGATCAGCGACCCCGCTGTGCTGCTGATCGATACGCGCAACGACTACGAGGTTGGCATTGGCACCTTTGCGGGCGCCATTAACCCGGCCATCCAGAGTTTTGCCATGCTGCCCGAATGGGTGCAGCAAGCACCAGCCTTGAACCCCGCTTCGGGCAAGAAGCCCAAGGTCGCCATGTTTTGCACCGGTGGCATCCGCTGTGAAAAGTCCACTGCTTTTTTGCGTGCGCAAGGCTTTGACGAGGTTTACCACCTGGAAGGCGGCATCCTGAAATATCTGGAGACGGTGCCCGAAACGCAGAGCCTGTGGCAGGGGCAGTGTTTTGTGTTCGACGAGCGGGTGTCGGTCGGCCACGGTCTGGTGCCTGGGCAGCACGGTTTGTGCCGGGCTTGTCGGCAACCGCTGGATGATGCCGACCTCGCATCACCCCTGTTTGAGGCCGGTGTGAGCTGCCCAAAATGTCATGCCAGCACCCGCGAAACCCAAAAAAATAGCGCCCGCGAACGACAGCGGCAATGGGAGCTGGCGAAGGCACGCCAGCAGGTGCATATTGGTGCGCGCCTGGAGCCCAAAGCCAAGCCAAGTGCTGAAGGCGTGCCAAACGCTATTATTTAAATAGCGTCTTACGCTTATTCAACGGGGGCTACAGCCCAATCAGGCATATTTTTTTGCCAGCAGTCGTTCGCGCGCACTGGCGTACTCGCGCTTGAGCTGGGCCACATAGTCGGCGGTGCTTTGGATCTTGGTGATGGCGCCAATGCCCTGGCCGCAGCCCCAGATGTCTTTCCAGGCTTTGGACTTGTCGCCGCCAAAGTTCATCTTGCTGGCGTCGCTTTCCGGCAGGTGCTCGGGGTCCATGCCAGCGGCACGGATGCTGGGCGCCAGGTAGTTGCCATGGACGCCGGTGAAAAGGTTGCTATAGACGATGTCGTCCGAGTCGGAATCCACAATCGCCTGCTTGTAAGCCTCGGCCGCCCGTGCTTCTTCGGTGGCGATGTGCATGAACATGCCCAGCGTCGGATCAAAGATGCGCCCATTCATGTGGATCACACCCACATCGTCCAAGTGCTCATGGCCGGTGTAACCCCTGTCCGTGCCGTTGTTGGTGTTGGTGGTCCAGTCCACCACCAGGGTGCCAGCCGCATCGTACTGGCCGCTGCTCACGCGCCGCTTGCCAAAGGGGTCGTAGGCGTAGCGTGCGGTGACGTTGCCCAAATGGTCGCTGGTGGCCATCAGACTGCCAAGCTGGTCTTTGTTCCAGTACTCCAGCTTCACTGACGTGACGCTGGACAAGGTGTTGGGGCTGAGCTGACCTGCCAGTAAGGTGGGCAAGGCCCCGGTGGTCTCCAGCACACCCAGACTGAGCCCGCCCACGCTCAGGTAGTGGCGGTTGCTCACCGTGCCATTGGGTGCCACTTCACTCTCAAAACTCAGACCACCCAGGTTGTCCGGGTGCAGCATCCAGGTGGTGCGGGTGCCCGCGTTGGGGCCAGCGCTGACCACGCGGGTCATCTCGTTACCCAGCCTTATCTTCCACCCTGCATTGCGCTTTTTTCAGGAGCGTGCGCTGCTTGGTTGTCTGATGCACCAACCAGCATTGCCCGTTCTGCAACACCAACTGAAAGCGCTGGGGCAGTTCCAGGTCTCGGCCTTGGATCAGCTCCCCGCTGGCCGTTTTTTGGTGCTTTCTTTCGATCACCAAGTCGCTGCTTTGAGTCAGGTCCTGGTCGGCCAATGCCACACTGGAAAAACCTGTCATGGCGATGATGGCTTGGCTTATCTCTAGCCTAACTTCAGCCACCGGATTGGACAGCACAGCGGCTTTGGCCATTTGAGCTGCGGTCATCTGGCAGGCCGACAAGGTCACACAAGTGACGAGTACGGCGTGCCTGCAAGCTGATTTCATGAGTGTGGCATGCCGGTAAGAATGCGCATCTCTTTCGAGGCGGGGCGGACCAGTTTGAAGCCCTGGCCACTTCCACTCAAAAGCATTCGCGAAGCGACAGCAACCGCAACAGCTGGGCAGACCTTTGTTTGTCGATAGGTCAAAGCGGTTGCCAGCATGGTTTCAGCCTGGTCACCACGCGCATGGCTGAAATCGTCAGCTGCACTGCAGGTTGGTGCAAAACCATCAGAATAGTCGCCGTAGCCTTTGTTGTTCACGCCTTTGAATTGGATCGCAAAGTAGGTGTAGCCACAGTTGTCTTGCGGCACAAATCCATAGGGTTTTCCACGTGTGGTGCCACCAATCAGGTCTACCGCCACATCCACACCACGCAGGCTGTTGATCACCGATTCGCTGGCCGAAGCCGTGTCGCGCGTGGTCAGAATCGTGACATGGTTCAGATCCAGATGCGGCAGCGACTGCGTATTTGTGAACGGGTACATGAGGTTGACAAATGGGTAAACCGTATTGCTAGCCGTCAACTTGTCGTTGTATGTCAATTGCTCAAAAGTCTTCCCATTGGTTGCGCTGGGGCCGGCGACCATATAGGCCAGCTCGCTGGCGATGTACAGCAAACCACCGCCGTTGTAGCGCATGTCAATGACCAAATCGCTCACGTTGGCTGCTTTTAGTTGGTTGAGGGCAGCAATCAATTCTGCTTCTGATTTGGCAATGTGGGTGTCAAAGACAAAATACCCAACAGTGCCATTCGCTGTCGGAATAGTCTGCACCTTTTGAACCGTCACGGTGCTGATCGTTGCGGGTGTCAGACTGATGGCTGCATTCCCGTTGAAACCGAAAGTATGCGGTGCTACTGCAGCAGGAAACAAACCCTGGTTCAAAGTATTTACGCCAACCTGCGTGTTGTCGTTCACAAAATCAACCCCGTCGACGGAGGTGAGCTTGTCACCACGCTTCACACCTGCCAAGTCAGCTGGTGATCCGGGAGCAACCTCGGCCACGATCCAGTTGCGGGGAGGCGCACTGGCCTGTGCCGCCCACTGGATACCGTAGTCCTCCGATATGCCGGAGGCAGTTGCATTCCATGAAGCAGTAGTTTGAGACCAGTGAAACTGGTCAACCAAGGCACCAGAGGCCGTTGTTTTCGTAGTCTTTAAAACATCAAAATAAGCCTGCGGCGTGGCATAGCTGGCTGCATTCAGGTTGTTGGGCACGTCCTTGTACCAAAGGTAAGTCTCATCCACAAAAGAACGCAAGTACGCTTTTTCATCAGCCACGGTGCCCTGTTTGTCAGTAGTGTTCGAGCGCGGCACAGCGCAGAGATTAGCCAGCGTTGCAGAAGGCGCAAACGAACTGGATGAAGATGCCGCACCGCCACCGCCACCGCCACACGCAACCAAAAGCATACTGACTGCCAAAACAACAAGTTTTTTCATTCCCATCAACCCTTTAAAAAATGGTTCTTTTTTCATTATCACGCATGAAAAATACGCCCATGTGATGCCGGTGCCCTGGGTTTCAGCTCAGCCTGCGTGACATCCACCTACCAAACTTCACCCCACCGCCGACTCAAACGCATCAATGATGCGGCGAATCGGTGCCTGGTTGAGTTTGAGGGCGGCTTGGTTGACCACCAGGCGAGAGCTGATGTCCATGATGTGCTCCACCTCCACCATGTGGTTGGCTTTGAGGGTGTTACCGGTGGAGACCAGGTCAACGATGGCATCGGCCATGCCGACCAGGGGGGGCAAGTTCCATGCTGCCGTAGAGCTTGATCAGGTCCACATGCACGCCTTTGCTGGCGAAAAACTCGCGTGAAATTTCCACGTATTTGGTGGCCACCGTCAGGCGGGAGCCTTTTTTGACGGCGCTTTGGTAATCAAAATCCGAGCGCACCGCCACGCTGATGCGGCACTTGGCAATCTGCAAATCCAGCGACTGGTACAGGCCCTGGCTGCCGTGTTCCAGCAAGGTGTCTTTGCCGGTGATGCCCATGTCGGCCCCGCCGTAGTGCACATAACGGATAGGAAATTCAACCGCATGCGCCCAAGTATGGCACGGGTTTGGTTGCCAAAACACCCCTCGCACCCTGAAGTTTGAGCCGCAGAGCCACATGATTGGCGACGCCCTTGCTCGCCAAACGGCCTGCTGTCGGCCAGGTGTGCCGCCGTCTCCACCATGCGCCGGGTGTTGCACGAGGGGCACACGCCACGGCCCTTGCAGGAGAAGGCCACAAAGTAGTCGTGTCCACAATCGTCACAGCGGGCGCGCGCAAAACCGTGGGCTGCGCGGGACGTGCGGCGGCGGGCATGGGACAGTGCCAGCGTGGACTGGGCGTCCGATGATACTGGGTTTATATAGATTTGTATTTGTGATGAAAGCCAAGTAACTCCTAAATTGATAGCTGTATGTGCATATTCCACGGGAGCCATAGGCCTATTTGATTCACAGCTACCCCTCGAACGGACAGAGCTAAAGGTCTTTCCCGCAAGGATCAGGCATAGTTTTTTGCCAGCAGTCGTTCACGCGCACTGGCGTACTCGCGCTTGAGCTGGGCCACATAGTCGGCGGTGCTTTGAATCTTGGTGATGGCGCCAATGCCCTGACCGCAGCCCCAGATGTCTTTCCAGGCTTTCGACTTATCACCACCAAAATTCATCTTGCTGGCGTCGCTTTCCGGCAGGTGCTCGGGGTCCATGCCGGCGGCACGAATGCTGGGCGCCAGGTAGTTGCCATGGACGCCGGTGAAGAGGTTGCTGTAGACGATGTCGTCCGAGTCGGAATCCACAATCGCCTGCTTGTAAGCCTCGGCCGCCCGTGCTTCTTCGGTGGCGATGAAGGCGGAGCCTATGTAGGCAAAATCGGCGCCCATGGCCTGCGCGGCCAGCACGGCGTCGCCGGTGGAAATCGCGCCGCTGAGCGCCACCGGACCATCAAACCACTGGCGGATTTCCTGGATCAACGCAAACGGGCTTTTCACACCGGCATGGCCGCCGGCACCGGCTGCCACGGCAATGAGACCGTCCGCGCCCTTCTCGATCGCCTTGTGAGCGTGTTTGTTGTTGATGACGTCATGCAGCACCACGCCGCCATAAGAATGGGCGGCAGCATTGATGTCTTCACGCGCACCGAGCGAGGTGATGATGATCGGCACCTTGTACTTGACGCACATCGCCATGTCGTGTTCCAGCCGGTCATTGCTCTTGTGCACGATCTGGTTGATGGCAAAGGGCGCGGCCGGCTTGTCCGGGTTGGCCTTGTTGTAGGCGGCCAGCGCCTCGGTGATTTCGATCAGCCATTCTTCAAGCTGCGCCGCTGGGCGGGCATTGAGCGCGGGCATGGAGCCCACCACCCCGGCAATGCACTGGGCAATCACCAGCTTGGGGTTGCTGATGATGAACAGCGGCGAGCCGATCACCGGGAAAGGCAGATGGTTCAGGGGTGCGGGCAGCTTGGACATGGGGTCTCCGTAATTGAAATTTTGCGGGACAGACCGCCGCTACGCGTTAGCTGCGCAAACGCTGTCCCCAACCGATTAGATTATTGATTAAAACAGCCTCTAGCCCTTGTCAATCGGGCGACAGTAGCTATTAAATACATAGCAAATCAGAAGGCAATCAGAACGAATCCAGCGCCAGCGCGGTCACGCTCTCAAAGCCTTCAACAATGGCGTCCCGAATGCCTGGGGCCTTGGTCAGCAGGTGGTCGGCATAAAAGCGCGCCGTGGTGATCTTGGCTTGCATGAAGGGAGCATCCACGCCCTGCGCCAGCTCGTCCTGCGCCACCAGCAGCGCGCGGGCCAGCTGCCAACCGGCCATCAGATTACCGGCCAGCATGAGGTAAGGCACGCTGCCAGCGAAGACAGCGTTGGGGCTGGTCCTGGTGTTGGCAGCCACAAAGTTCACCACATCGACAAAGGACTCGCGCGCCACTTTCAGGCGCTTGGACACCGCCAGGGCATCGGCGCTGCCGCTCTGGATCAACAAGGCTTCGGTCGCTTCAATCTGCGCCGCCAGCGCCTTGGCCATCTGCCCACCATCACGCGCCGTCTTGCGCCCGACCAGGTCGTTGGCCTGGATGGCGGTGGTGCCTTCATAGATGGTGAGAATTTTGGCGTCGCGGTAATACTGCGCCGCACCGGTTTCCTCGATAAAGCCCATGCCGCCGTGCACCTGCACCCCCAACGAGGTGACCTCCAGGCTCATCTCGGTGCTGTAACCCTTGATCAGCGGCACCATGAATTCATAGAACGCCAGGTTTTGCTTGCGGACCTCGGCATCGACATGGTGGTGTGACGCGTCATAGGCCGCCGCCGCCACCGTGGCCATGGCGCGGCAACCCTCGACGTAGGCGCGCATCGTCATCAGCATGCGCTTGACGTCAGGGTGATGAATGATGGCGGCGCTGGTGGGAAAAGACCCATCGACCGGGCGGCTTTGCACCCGGTCTTTGGCGAAGCTCACCGCTTTTTGATAGGCGCGTTCGGCAATGGCAATGCCCTGCACGCCGACGCCAAAACGGGCGGCGTTCATCATGATGAACATGTATTCCAGGCCGCGGTTTTCCTGGCCCACCAGGTAACCCACGGCGCCGCCATGGTCACCGAACTGCAGCACGGCGGTCGGGCTGGCCTTGATGCCCATCTTGTGCTCGATGCTGACGCAATGCACATCGTTGCGGGCGCCCAGTGAGCCGTCCTGGCTCACCATGAATTTGGGCACCACGAACAGGCTGATGCCCTTGACGCCCTCCGGCGCACCGGTCACGCGGGCCAGCACCAGATGGACGATGTTCTCGGCCATATCGTGCTCACCCCAGGTGATGAAAATCTTGGTGCCAAACACCTTGTAGCTGCCATCCGCTTGCGGCTCGGCACGGCTGCGCACGGCGGCCAGGTCGCTGCCGGCCTGGGGCTCGGTCAGGTTCATGGTGCCGGTCCACTTGCCGCTCACCAGGTTTTCGAGATAGGTGGCCTTGAGCGCGTCGGAACCCGCGGTCAGCAGCGCCTCAATGGCGCCGTCGGTCAGCAGCGGGCACAGGGCAAAACTCATGTTGGCCGAGTTCTGCATTTCGCCACAGGCGGCGCCGATGGTCTTGGGCAAACCCTGGCCGCCAAAATCCACCGGATGTTGCAGCCCTTGCCAGCCACCTTGCGCAAACTGCTGGAAGGCCTCTTTGAAACCGGGTGTTGCCGTCACCACACCATCGCGCCAGCTGGAGGGGTTCTTGTCGCCCTCCCAGTTCAGCGGGCTCAACACGCCTTCATTGAACTTGGCCGCTTCTTCCAGCACGGCTTGTGCGGTCTCAAAACCGGCGTCTTCAAAGCCTGGCAGCTGCGCAATCTGCTCAATATCAGCCAGATGTTTGATATTGAAAAGCATGTCTTTGAGGGGGGCAAGGTAGCTCATGTGGAGTCTCCGAATAGGTAAGGGAAAGTGCGCACGTCCAAACGCGCGAAAAAAAAGGGCACCGCAAGCGATGCCCCTTTTTTGCCTGATTTACAGCGCGGCAACCAGTTCGGGCACGGCCACGAACAGATCCGCCTCCAGACCATAGTCGGCCACCGAGAAGATCGGGGCTTCGGGGTCCTTGTTGATGGCCACGATCACCTTGGAATCTTTCATGCCGGCCAGGTGCTGAATGGCACCGCTGATGCCGCACGCGATGTACAACTGGGGGGCGACGATCTTGCCGGTCTGGCCCACTTGCCAGTCATTCGGGGCGTAACCGGCGTCCACCGCAGCGCGTGATGCGCCCATGGCGGCACCGAGTTTGTCGGCCAGCGGGGTCATGACTTCCATGAATTTATCGTGCGAACCCAGGGCCCGGCCACCGGAAACGATGATCTTGGCTGCGGTCAGCTCGGGGCGGTCATTTTTGGCAATTTCGCTGCCGACAAAAACGGCTTTGTCGCTGGCAACCACTGCCGCCACGGTTTCAACCGCTGCCGAGCCACCGGTGGCTGGTGCGGCGTCAAAGCCGGTGGTACGCACGGTGATGACCTTGATCGCGTCCAGGCTTTGCACGATAGCAATGGCGTTGCCGGCGTAGATCGGGCGCTCAAAGGTGTCGGGGCTGTCGACTTTGGTGACATCAGAAATCTGGCCCACATCCAGTTTGGCGGCCACCCGCGGGGCAATGTTCTTGCCCGAGGCGGTAGCCGCAAACAAAATGTGACTGTAGTTTGAGGCTAGCGCGAGAACTTGCGCCGCCATGTTTTCTGCCAGGCCGTGGGCGAAGGCGGCGCTATCCGCGTGCAGCACCTTGCTCACACCGGCAATCTGCGCCGCAGCTGCGGCCGCAGCACCGGCGTTGGCACCCGCCACCAGCACGTGCACATCACCACCGCAGGCCAGGGCCGCCGTCACGGTGTTGAGGGTTGCGACCTTGAGGGTCGCGTTGTCATGTTCAGCAATTACTAAAGCTGTCATTTAGATCACCTTCGCTTCGTTCTTGAGTTTGGCCACCAGCGTGGCAACGTCTGGCACCTTGATACCGGCACTGCGCTTGGGCGGCTCGCTGACCTTGAGGGTCTTGATGCGGGGCGTCACGTCAACGCCGAGGTCTTCAGGCTTGAAGATGTCGAGCTGCTTTTTCTTGGCCTTCATGATGTTGGGCAGCGTCACATAGCGCGGCTCGTTCAGGCGCAGGTCGGCGGTGATGACGGCGGGCAGGCTGATGGAGAGGGTTTCCAGACCGCCATCGACTTCACGCGTGACCGAGGCGCGGCCGTCGGCCACTTCAACCTTGCTGGCAAAAGTAGCTTGCGGCATATCGGCCAGGGCGGCCAGCATCTGGCCGGTCTGGTTGCAGTCATCGTCGATCGCTTGCTTGCCCAGAATCACCAGGCCGGGCTGCTCTTTGTCCACCAGGGCCTTGAGCAATTTGGCCACCGCCAGCGGCTGCAGTTCTTCCGTGGTTTCGACCAGGATGGCGCGGTCAGCGCCGATGGCCATCGCCGTGCGCAAGGTCTCCTGACATTGCGTGACGCCACAGGAGACGGCAATGATCTCGGTGACCACGCCTTTTTCCTTCAGGCGTACCGCTTCTTCTATGGCAATCTCGTCAAAAGGGTTCATGCTCATTTTGACGTTGGCGATATCTACACCCGTGTTGTCCGACTTGACGCGGACCTTGACGTTGTAGTCCACCACGCGCTTGACTGCGACCAGGACTTTCATTGCTCTAACTCCAGATAGTTATGAATACGGTGATTTACTTGATGCTTGCGTCAACCAGGTTGACGTGCACGTCAACTTAAGATTCTATGCTGTGTCGCCAGTCAGCCTGGTCATCCACATGACAAGCAGCCAACAAAACACAAAATAGTACGATCGTGCTTTTTTAAATTATAGCGTGATGGAAACCTGATTCTTTAAACCGTACGCGTATGCACGACACGCTGCGGATAAGGAATTTCGATCTGGTTCTCACGCAACGACCGGAGAATGTCCAGGTTGATCAATGATTTCAGATTGAGGCTCCCGTTCTCGGGATCGACAATCCAGTACCCCACGGTGAACTCCAGCCCGTCAGCCCCGAAATTTGACAGGGCCACCGAAGGCTCGGGGTCGCGCAGCACGCGCTGCTGGTTCAGGGTGGCCTGTTTCAGCAGGCGCATCACCAGGTCCACATCACTGTCATACCCCACCGAGATCACGGCCGACTGCCAGACCCGCGCATCCGCCAAAGACAGGTTTTCCACGCGGCTGGTGATCAGCATTTCGTTGGGCACGATGGACTCACGCCCGGTCAGTGAGCGGATGACGGTGTAACGCGCGTTGATTTGAGTGATGAGTCCCTCAAAATTGTCCACCCGCACGTTGTCGCCGATGCGCATGCTGCGTTCGGCCAGAATGACAAAGCCGCTGACGTAGTTGGCCGCCAGCTTCTGCAAGCCAAAACCGACGCCGACCCCGATCGCACCACCGAGCACCGACAGCGCAGACAAATTTATACCCACCGCCGACAGCGCCACCAACAGGCCGACGAACATCAGCAGCGCACGCGTGGCGTTGCTCACCGCCTTGCGCAGGGACAACTCGCCACCGGTGGCGGAACGCAGCAGGCGTGACTCAATGGCCGATGAAATCCACAGGGTGAAGATCAGCACGGCACCCGCCGTCAGGCTCCCTTCCAGCATGTTGCGTACCGACAGTGTGGTGCCGCCTACTTTCCAGGTGATCTGATCGAGTTCCTCCAGAATCACCGGCAGCAAGCCGCTGACCCACAACACCATCGCCAGCCACGCCACCCAGGAAATGGTGCGCTCCAGCAAACGGACCAGCGGCGTTTCCCTGAATGCCGCCTGCAACACCTTGACCCCGAGGCGGATGACCAGCAGGGAGATCAGGACCGGAATCGCAATTTTGAAAACGGCCAGCGGCACCCGGCCCACCAGCAAGGCCCGGGCCACATAGGCCAGACACAGCAGCAGCAGGGGAAACAGCACCCCGTCCACAATGCGTTTGCCAAACAGGATGGAGGTTTTGTCGCGCGGGCCCATGGCCCGGCAGATCAGCGCAGCGATCGCCCAGGACGCGACGCCACACAAGGCCAGTGACCCCAGCTCCATCAGGGCGGCCGCTTGGGTCAGTGCCGCAATCCAGCCGTCCAGGTCGGTGATCCGGGAATCAGACATCGGCCAGCACCCGAATATGCGCCTCGACACTGCGTGCCAGTGCGCTTAAACAATAGCCGCCTTCCAGACAGGACACGATGCGACCCTTGGCGTGACGCCGGGCCACATCCTTGATACGCTGGGTGATCCAGGCGTAGTCCTGCTCGACCAGGCCCATCTGGCCCATGTCGTCTTCCCGGTGGGCGTCAAACCCGGCACTGATGAAAATCATCTCGGGCTCAAAATCCTCCAGCCGCGGTATCCAGGCGCTCTCAATCAACTCTCTGATATCCATGCCCTTGGTGTAGGCTGGTACCGGCAGATTGACCAGATTGCTGGCATGGGAGTGGACGTAATCCAGAGGATAAAACGGATGCTGGTAAAAACTCACCATCAGGATGCGCTGGTCGCCCGCCACGATGTCTTCCGTGCCGTTGCCGTGGTGCACATCAAAGTCCACAATCGCCACCCGCTTCAAACCGTGGCGCTCCAGCGCGTACTTGGCAGCAATCGCCACGTTGTTGAAAAAGCAGAAACCCATGGCCTTGTCGCGGCTGGCATGGTGCCCCGGCGGACGAATGGCACAAAAAGCATTCTCCAGTTCACCGGCCATCACGGCATCGGTCGCGGCCAGCGCGGCGCCGGCAGCACGCAACGCAGCATCCCAGGTGTGAACATTGATGGAGGTGTCCGGGTCGACCTGGGCATGGGTCGGGCCACCGGCCGCAATCTCTTCTTTCAGGCCGTCGCTCAGGCCCCGCAGTGCAGCGATGTGCATGCGGCCATGCGCCAGCTCGATATCGCTCAAGGGCGCCATCGGTGCCTCACGCCGGTCCAGCGCATGGCCGACGCCCGTGATCAGAAGGCGGTCTTCGATGGCATCCAGCCGTTCGGGACATTCGGGGTGCCCAGCGCCCATTTCATGTTTCCAGCAATCGCGGTGGGTAAAGTATCCGGTCATAGTCACAGTGCGCTTGCGCCTCTCAAATTTTCAGGTAACGTCATGCCATGGATGCACAACAAAAACTCAAATCACTGGTTGATCAGCTTAACACGGTGATTGTTGGCAAGCCGGCCCAAACGCAAGACTGTGTTGCCTGTTTGCTGGCGGGTGGCCACCTGCTGATTGAAGACGTGCCCGGCGTCGGCAAGACCACGCTGGCCCTCGCGCTGGCCCGGACCTTTGGCCTGCAGTTCTCGCGCGTGCAGTTCACCGCCGACCTGATGCCCAGTGACTTGTCAGGCGTCTCCGTTTATGAGCGCGGCAAGGAGGCCTTTGTGTTCCATCCCGGCCCTTTGTTTGCGCAGGTTCTGCTGGCCGACGAGATCAACCGCGCCAGCCCCAAAACCCAGAGCGCGCTGCTCGAAGCCATGGAAGAGAAACAGGTCACCGTGGACGGCGAAACCCGCGCCCTGCCGTCGCCCTTCTTTGTGATTGCCACACAAAACCCGCACGACCAGCTCGGCACCTATGCGCTGCCGGAGTCGCAGCTGGACCGGTTTTTGATGCGCATCTCGCTCGGTTACCCCGACCGCGCCGCCGAGCGCGACCTGCTGGCCGGCCATGACCGGCGTGACATGGTGGACGCCCTGCCCAGCCTGCTTGACGCCGCTGAGCTGCAAACACTGCAGAAGCAGGTACTGGACATTCATGCGGCCGCGCCGCTGCTGGACTATGTGCAGGACCTGATTGCCGCGACCCGCTCCGGCCAGTGGTTTTTGCAAGGCCTGAGCCCGCGGGCCGGCATTGCGGTGGTGCGTGCCGCCAAGGCGCAGGCCTTGTTGAGCGGGCGCGACTATGTGGCCCCCGATGACGTGCAGGCCATCCTGACGCAAACCATCGCCCACCGCCTGATTCCGATGGGCGATGCGGGCCGGGGCTCGGTCGAACAGGTGCGCGCCATGCTGGACGCGGTGCCGCTGCCGTAATGACTCCCCCCCGAAGCGCCTCCGGCGCCTCCCCCTCAAGGGGGCGCCCCCAGTGGCCCGGCGAAGCCGGTTCCACGGGTGCCCTCGCGTGGAATCCCGTTGCGCTGGTGCAGGCGCGGTTTCGCCAGTGGTGGCAGGCGCGGTTGCCGCTGTGCGACAGCACCACCCTGACGCAGCGCAACGTCTTCATCCTGCCGACCCGGCCCGGCTTCATGCTGGGCGCCACGCTCCTGGTGCTGCTGCTGGCGTCGATCAACTACCAGCTCAACCTGGGCTACCTGCTGACCTTTTTACTGGCCGGCAGCGCCTTGGTCGGCATGCATGTGTGCCACGGCACGCTGCGTGGCATGACTATGAATTTAATAGCGCCTGACGCACAATTCGCGGGGGCTAGCGCCGTAGTTGGCATAAATCTCCAGAGTCAGCGGCGCACCATCCGGCATGGCATCGGCCTGGCCGTATTGGGGTCTGATCATTGGGTCTGGACCGATGTGCCCGCGCAGGGCAGCGCCACCGTGCACGTTGCCTTCAAGCCGGAGCGACGCGGCCTGCACCGGGTGCCGACGCTGACGGCCGAAACACGCTTTCCGCTGGGCACTTTTCGGGTCTGGACGGTGTGGCGGCCGGCCGCCCAGGTGCTGGTCTATCCAGCGCCTGAACCCTTCCCGCCGCCCTTGCCGCCGGGGGAGCCGCGTGCTGGCGGTGCTGCCACCGCGCACCAGCAAGCCAGCGGCGAATACGACGGCGTGCGCGCCTACCGCCGGGGCGACCCGCTGAAACTGGTGGTCTGGAAAAAAGCCGCCAAAGCAGACGAACTGCTCAGCCGTGACGCCGAACAGATCCAGCGCTATGAGTTGTGGCTGGACTCACTGCACACCGGTATCGCCCACCCCGAACAACAACTGTCCCGCTTGTGCGCCTGGGTACTGCAGGCCGAGAAGCAGGGGCTGGATTACGGTTTGCGTTTGGGCGGCTTGACAATCAAACCCAGCCACGGCGAAGCCCACAAAAGGCGCTGTCTGGAAGCTCTGGCCCGGCACTGAGCAGATGACTGTGACCATGCTCAATCACCTGCGCAACCTGCCCCGGGACAGCCGCGACACCCTGTTTTTGCTACTCGTGATGGCCTGGGTGGTGCTGCCGCAGGTGGGTAATTTGCCACTGTGGTGCAGTTTGCTGGCGGCAGGCGTCTTGCTGTGGCGCGGCTGGCTGGCCGTCACCCTGCGGCCGCTGCCCTCCCGCTGGTGGCTGCTGGCGCTGCTGGCGCTGACCGTGGCCGCCACCTTGTTCACCCATAAAACCATCCTGGGGCGCGATGCCGGCGTGACCATGATCGTCGTATTGCTGGCCTTGAAGACGCTGGAACTGCGGGCCAAGCGGGATGCCTTCGTGGTGTTTTTCCTCAGCTTCTTCACCATGCTGACCAACTTTTTCTTCTCACAATCGCTGCTCACGGCAGCCGCCATGCTGATCGCCCTGCTCGGCTTGCTGACCGCGCTGGTCAATGCCCACATGCCGGTCGGCAAACCGCCTTTGCTGCAGGCCGCCAAAACAGCAGGCTGGATGGCGCTGCTGGGCGCGCCCATCATGCTGGTGTTGTTCATGCTGTTTCCCCGGCTGGCGCCGCTATGGGGCATCCCGAGCGACGCCATGAGCGGGCGCAGCGGCTTGTCCGCCACCCTGCAGGTGGGCAACATTGCCCGCCTGGCACTGGACGACAGCATTGCCATGCGCATCCGCTTTGAAGGCGCGGCGCCGCTGCAGTCCGACCTGTACTTTCGCGGGCCGGTGCTGTCCACCTTCGATGGCCGCAACTGGCTGCCATTGCGCTCTGCTTTTCCGCCCCGCATGCAGCCGCCCGCCAATCTGCAAGTGCTGGGCGCACCCGTCACCTACCAGGTGACGCTGGAGCCCACCCAACACCCGTGGCTCCTGGTGCTGGACGCCACCCCATCCAAACCTGCATTGCGCGGCGTTGACGCCAGCATGACGTCCGAGCTGCAATGGGTGACGGACCACCCGATGGCCGATCTGGTGCGCTACACGGCCCAAAGTTACCCCGACTTCCGCCACGGCCCGACACGCCCCATGGCGGGCCTGCAAGACTATCTGGACCTGCCAGCCGGGTTCAACCCGCGCACGCGGCAACTCGCCGCCGAGTTGCGACGCGACCCGCGTTATGCCAGTGCAGACGGCGCGCAACGGGTGGCCGCCGTGCTGGAGCGCCTGCGCACCGGCGACTACCGCTACACGCTGGACCCCGGCGTGTTCGGCCGCGACAGCGCCGACGAGTTCTGGTTCGATCGCAAGGAAGGGTTTTGCGAACACATTGCGTCCAGCTTCGTCATCCTGATGCGGGCGCTGAACGTACCGGCCCGCATCGTCACCGGCTACCAGGGTGGCGAAAAAAACGCGGTGGACGGATTCTGGATCGTGCGCCAGAGTGACGCCCACGCCTGGGCTGAAGTCTGGCTGGCGGGCCGCGGCTGGGTGCGGGTGGACCCCACCGCCGCCGTCGCACCCGGTCGCGTCGGCACCCTGCAACGGCTGCAGGCACCGCGTGGCGTCATTGCCAACGCCCTGCTGGGCAATGTCAGCCCTGAATTTGCTCAAAGCCTGCGCGCCCTGTGGGACGCCGTCAACAACCGCTGGAACCAATCCGTACTGAACTACACCCAGGGCAAACAGCTCAATCTGCTGAAGAACATCGGCTTTGCGTCACCCAGCTGGGAAGACCTGATCTACCTGCTGATCGGTATCGTGGTGCTGGCCACCCTGATGGGTGCGGTCTGGACGCTGTGGGAACGCAGCCGCCAGGACCCCTGGCTGCGGCTGCTGGAGACCGCCACCGCACGCCTGCAAAAAGCGGGCGTCAGCATCGCGCCGCGCAGCCCGCCGAGACGCATGGCTGAACAGTTGGCGCAGCAACTTGGCCCGGAAAACCCCTCAGCGCTGGCGCTGCGCGACTGGCTGCTGCGCCTCGAAGCCCAGCGCTATGCGCCACCCGGCGCCCAACGCACCCACCTCGCTACACTGCAACGCGAATTCAACCAACTGGTCTGGCCCAAGTGACGAACAAACCCCTTTTAATTGCTACTATTTTTATAGCTGCTTGCGCACTGTCTACGGGGGCTAGCGCCCTAAAACACCACAAGAAAAAGGTGACGGCGGCTCGATCTGCCAGGCAGCCCGCCCTGCCCGGCCCGGCCTACGCCCAACGCGAAGACGCCATGCAGGCCGCCGATGACATGGCAGTGCGCCGCGATCTGGACCGTGAATGGGTCCGCCAGATCATCGGGCAGGCGCGCTATTCGGGGCAAGTGGCCAAGTTCATCCAGCCGCCACCGGTGGGCACACCCAAAAACTGGCGTCTCTACCGCAGCCGCTTCATTGACCCGGTTCGCATCAACGCGGGCGTGCAGTTCTGGCAAGACCACCGCGAGGCGCTGGCGCGGGCCGAAGCAGAGACCGGCGTACCGGCCGAAATCATCGTCGGCATCATCGGCGTGGAAAGCATTTACGGCCAGCAAATGGGCACGTACCGGGTGCTGGACGCGCTGGCCACGCTGGCCTTTGATTTTCCGGCCAGCCACCCGCGCGCACTTGAGCGCAGCGCGTTCTTCAAAAACGAGCTGGAACAGTTTTTAAGCCTGACCCACCGCACCAACATGGATCCGCTGGCACTGCGTGGCAGCTTCGCCGGGGCCATGGGCATGGCCCAGTTCATGCCTTCGAGCTGGGTGAAATACGCGGTTGATTTTGACGGCGACAGCAAGATCGACCTCTTCAACAGCCCGGCCGATGTGATTGGCTCGGTCGCCAACTATTTCAAAGCCTTCCACTGGCAGCCCGGCATGCCCACCCATTACCCGGTGAGCTTTGATGCTTTGAGGCTCGACCTGGACGCTCTGCTGGCGCCCGACATCCTGCCGACCTTCAGCGTCACCAGTTTTGTGGCCAAAGGGGCCGTGCTGGAAGGGGCCGCCCTGCAACACAAAGGCCCGCTGGCGCTGGTGGAACTGCAAAACGGTGATGCGCCGCCCCTCTATGTGGCCGGCACCGAGAACTTCTATGCCATCACGCGCTACAACTGGAGCAGCTACTACGCACTGGCGGTGATTGAGTTGGGGCAGGAAGTGGCGTCAGCCATGAACAAGTAAGCCACTCAAACGCGGCCATTGCACTTCCAATCTTTACCAGCACTTCACGGGACAGCAACAAAGTTGAGCGTTCCAAAGAACATGATTCATGTCAAGCAAAACTCCAAGAATGCGCACCATGAAAAAACTACTTCTTTTGTCAACGGCGATGCTCTCAAGCGGGCTGTGTCTGGCCCAGGACATGGGACGTGTAATTTCTTCAACGCCCATCATTCAACAGGTCGGAGTGCCCCGAAAAGTATGCACAACTGAGCAGGTGGCCGTACAACAGCCCAAATCTGGTGCAGGTGCTCTTATTGGTGCCATCGCGGGGGGTGCCATGGGCAACGCAGTCGGTGGCGGAGGGGGCAAGGCGGCTGCGACCATGCTGGGCATCGTTGGGGGGGCGGTCGTCGGTGACAAAGTGGAAGGGGCACCCGACACACAGGTTCAAAACGTACAGCGATGCGCAATGCAGACCTTTTTTGAAAACCGGACGGTGGCGTACAACGTGGCTTATGAATATGCCGGCAAGCAATATTCTGTGCAAATGCCTTATGACCCGGGCCCCGCCATTCGTCTTCAAATCACCCCGGTGGTCTCAGGCCCACCAATGGCGCCTCCTTCGGGCACTGCGACTTATTCGCAGCCGGTCTATGAGCAACCCGCCAATGTTGTTGTGACACGACCGGTTTATCGCCGGTACTAAGTAAAACCATTATTGGCATTTATCTTGCGTGCGTCATAGACAGCATTTGGAAAGGCTTGAAATGAAGACTATTTTGGGTGTCATGAGTTTGTCAATCATGTCGGCCATCGTGGGCGTTTTTTTCGCAGCGGAACTTCATGAAGTAAAAAGTGCGGCGAACGGCTCAAGTGACGCGATTAGAACGACCACAGCGGACTCAACACAACCGAGTCAGAAAATTCAGCAGTGGGTGAATTATTAGGTCGAATCAACAGGCGGGTGCTCAATATTCAACAAGGGGCCAACCGCATGGCACCATCGACAACATTTGAAAATGCTTGAAATGAAAACAATATTTGGCGTCTTGAGCTTGCTGGTCGTGTTGGCCAGTGTGGGCGTCGTAGCCGTTTCGGACCTGCACCGGATAGAAATAGCGGCAGGCGGCTCAAGTGCCGTTATTTCAGCGACCACACCGGCGACACCACCACAGCAAATTCAGCAGAATTTTGAACATTCGGTCGAGGGTGCCATACAACAGGCCCACCCCGGCGCAGAAGACAACTAAAAGAATTCCAGCAGTGAAGACGTCCCGGTCATAGCTGAATTCACTTCAGCCCCGTAGCCCGGAGCTTTCAGGCGGAGGGAATCAAAAAATCCCGGCTGATGTGGGCGCCCAGATCGTTGACACGGTCCAGAAACTGCGTCAGGTAGGCATGCAAACCGGTGGCCAGAATTTCATCGATGCGCCCGTATTTGAGCTCGGCACACAGTTTGCCGGCCCGGCGATGGCTTTCGCTGGATGGGTCATTGGCCACGAGCCCGAGGTTGTTGACCACTTCGTTCAGGCTGGCATGCAGCGAGCGCGGCATGTCGGCCCGCAGAATCAGCAGCTCGGCCACGCGTTCAGGTCGAATCACATCGCGGTAGACCTTGCGATAGACCTCAAAGCCCGACACACTGCGCAAAATGGCGCTCCAGTGGTAGAAGTCGTACTCTTGCTCCTTTCCATTGGCGGTGCCAAAAAAGTCGCTTCGCACCGCATGAAACTTCACATCCAGCAAACGCGCCGTGTTGTCGGCACGCTCCAGAAACGTGCCCAGGCGCATGAAGTGCAGGGCTTCGTCCATCAACATGGTGCCCACGGTGACGCCGCGCGACAGATGCGAGCGGAACTTGACCCATTCAAAAAACTGCCCCGGATCGCACTCGAACTCGCCGGACTTGATCATGCGGTGGACCTCCAGCCAAGTCTGGTTCTGCGTCTCCCAGACTTCGGTGGTCAGGGTACCGCGCACGGCCCGCGCGTTCTCGCGTGCGGCGCTCAGGCATGACACGATGCTGGAGGGATTGCTCTCGTCCTTCACCATGAAGTCCATCACATTGCGGGCGCTGACATCGCCATGAAGGGCCGTGTAGGCGGGCAGCAGCTCGCTGATGCTGAGCAAGCCCTGCCAGCCCTGCAACACCACCGCGTCGGATTGCGGCAGCATCGAGGTCTGGTAATTCACATCCAGCATGCGGGCGGTGTTTTCGGCCCGCTCGGTGTAGCGGGACATCCAGAAAAGATGATCGGCAGTTCTTGAAAGCATATTGATTCTCCGGTCTGTCATCCCGGACTTGATCCGGGATCCATGGATTGCGGGTCAAGCCCACACTGACAAAGTCAAAATTTCCAATAACAAAGTCTATATTTCCAATATCCAGGTGTCTTTTGTACCGCCGCCCTGTGACGAGTTGACGACGAGAGAGCCGTCTTTCAGCGCCACGCGCGTCAGGCCGCCGGGCACCATTTGCACCGTTTTGCCACTCAGGACATAGGGCCGCAGATCGATATGGCGCGGTGCAATGCCGCTCGCCACAAACGTGGGGCAACTCGACAGGCTCAGGGTGGGCTGCGCAATGTAGCCACTCGGGTTGGCCAGCACCGCTTTGCGAAAGTCTTCAATCTCCGCCGCTGTGGCGGCCGGGCCGACCAGCATGCCGTAGCCACCGGCGCCATGCACTTCTTTCACTACCAGGTCTTTCAGGTTGGCCAGCGTGTAGGCCAGGTCGTCCTGGTTGCGACACATGTAGGTGGGCACGTTGTTGAGGATCGGTTTTTCACCAAGGTAAAACTCGATCATCTTCGGCACGTAGGGGTAGAGGGACTTGTCATCGGCGACGCCGGTGCCCACCGCATTGCAAATGGTCACGTGGCCGGCGCGGTACACGTCCAGCAGGCCGGCACAACCCAGGGTCGACTTCGGGCGGAACACTTTGGGGTCCAGAAAATCGTCGTCCACCCGGCGGTAGATCACATCCACCCGCTTGGGGCCGCGCGTGGTGCGCATGTAGACAAACTTGTCTTTCACAAACAGGTCTTGCCCCTCCACCAGCGCCACCCCCATTTGCTGCGCCAGAAACGCATGCTCGAAATAAGCGCTGTTGTGCATGCCGGGCGTCAGCACCACCACCGTGGGCTCCGCGATGGTGACAGGGCTGCTGGCGCGCAGGGTTTCCAGCAGCAGGTCTGGGTAATGCGCAATCGGCGCGACGCGGTGCGCGTTGAACAGCTCGGGGAACAGCCGCATCATCATCTTGCGGTCTTCCAGCATATAGCTCACGCCGCTCGGCACGCGCAGGTTGTCTTCCAGCACGTAGTACTCGCCCTCGCCTTTTGCGTTGGCCGCACGCACGATGTCGATGCCGGAGATGTGCGAATAAATATTGTTGGGCACGTCCACGCCCATCATCTCGGGGCGGAACTGGGCGTTGTTTTCGATCTGATCGCGCGGCACCACACCCGCCTTGATGATCTCCTGATCGTGGTAGACATCGTGGAGGAAACGATTAAGTGCTGTCACGCGCTGCACCAGGCCACGCTCCAGAAAAGCCCACTCATCAGCCGCAATGATGCGCGGAATCAGGTCAAACGGGATCAGTCGCTCGGCGCCCGCACCATCCTCGTCTTTTTCGCCGTAAACGGCGAAGGTAATGCCAACGCGACGGAAGATCATCTCGGCTTCTTCCCGCCGCTTGGCCATCATGTCGCCGGGCTGGCGTGCCAGCCATTCGTCGTAGATTTTGTAATGCTCACGTATCTGCGCCCCGTGAGTGAAAAACTCGTAGGGCAGCCGGGTGTACATCTCGTCGAATTTCTGCATAAACGATATCGCTCCTGTACCTAGCTTAGCAAGCTTTGCGCCAACCCATCCTGAAACCTTGCGGGACAGACCGCAGGCTGCGCAGCAGACCAGCTCTGTCCTCAACACTTTAGGACTTGCGGGACAGGCCGCCGCTAGGGCACACGATGGTGCCAATAACGCAAGTCTTGAACGCGCTGGCATTTGATGTCCTGCGGCTGGGCCGACTGCCAGGTGGCTGCACCACAGTGGGGCGTGTCGATCACGCGAATGTGCCGCTCCGCATAGCGCGCCAATACAGGCGGTGCCGGATGGCCAAAGCGGTTGCGATAACCTGCCTGTACCAGCGCAATCTGCGGCTGCACCGCATCCAGAAAGGCCGCGCTGCTGGAAGATTTACTGCCGTGGTGCGGCACCAGGAATACATCCGTTTTCAAAGACATGCCCTCAGCTACCAGCCGCGCTTCCTGAGCCTGCTCAATATCGCCCGCCAGCAGCGCCGACTGCACGCCGTTGGAAATGCGCAAGGTGCAACTCATGGCGTTGGTTTTGTTGACACGCTCATAGTCGTCAGCACGCGGGTGCAGCACTTCAAAATCGACGCCGTCCCAACGCCAGCGCTGCCCCGCCACGCAGCGCGTCGCCTTGCGCACGGCCTGCAGTTCATGGTCGTTTTCAATGGAGCTCACCAGCTCGGCCTGGGCTTGCATCGCCAGCACCGCCAGTGCGCCGCCCACGTGATCGTTGTCACGGTGGCTGAGCATCAGCCTGTCCACGGTGACATCGAGTGCGCGCAGCAGCGGCACCAGCACGCGGTGGCCGGCATCACTCTCGCGGCTGAAGCGCGGCCCGGCATCAAACACCAGCGCATGGCTGGCGGTGCGCACAATGACGGCCGTGCCCTGCCCGATGTCAGCGGCCAGCAGTTCAAACTGACCTTCAAGCGGACGCGGCGCCTGCCACAGCAGCACCGGCAGCAGCAAGGGCAGCCCCAGCAGGCGCAGGCTCCAGGGCAGCTGCATGGCCAGCAACAAGCCGCCCATCACGCCGGCAGCACCTGCCCACAAGGGCGCTTGCGCGATTGAAACGGAAGCAAACGGCAGCGCGGCCAGCAGCTGCAGGTACCAGGCCAACGCCGCAACGCCCAAGGCGGCAACATCCCACAGCGGCGCCACCAGCACCCCCAGCATGGCCAGCGGGGTGATCACCAGCGTGACCCACGGAATGGCCAGCGCATTGGCCACCAGACCCACCACCGAGACCTGACCAAAGAGCAGCAGAGTGAGCGGCGTCAAGGCCACGGTAATCACCCATTGCTCCCTGAACATCGCCCCCACGCTTGCCACTGCGTGTGCTGCGCTGCCCCCCGAGGGGGCCCTCGCGCCTTGGGGCGGCCCGGCGTCGCTCGTCGTTTTCGCACGAGCCTCTCCTGAATCTGTAGCAAACAAGACACCCACCGCGACAAAACTCAACCAGAACCCGGCCTGCAGCAAAGCCCACGGGTCCACCGCGACCACCGCCGCGCACGCCAGCAGCCACACATGCGGCCACGGCCATTGTTTGCCCGAGAGGCGCAAGCAGCCCACGGTGGCCAGCATCAGCACGGTGCGCTGCGAAGGCACGCCCCAGCCGCTGAAGAAGGCATAGGCCGTGGCCAACAGCACGCCACCCAGCAAAGCCGCGCTGGGCGCAGCCAGCCACAGGCAAAGACGACTGGAGCGCCGCCACAACCAGCCCACCGCAAGGGCCGCAGCCCAGGCAAACATGGTGATGTGCAAGCCCGAGATGGACATCAAATGCGCCACCCCGGTGGCCCGGAAGATATCCCAGTCGGCCCGGTCAATCGCGTTCTGGTCGCCCACCACCAGGGCGGCAATCAGACCGGCGTATTTGCGTTCGGCCACCTGCTCAAAAATCTGGTCGCGCACCTGCTGGCGCGCGTGCTCCACCGGGTGCCAGCCGGACTGATTGAGCCGCTGCGGCGTCGGATCTTTGGGTCCGGCGCGCACATAGCCGGTGGCCTGCAAGCCCTGCTCCCACAACCAGAGCTCATAGTCAAAACCAAATGGATTGCTGCCGCCGTGCGGCGCCTTGAGCCGCACCGTCATCTGCCAGCGCTCACCCGCCTCAATCGCTGCAGGCTGGCGCTGCAACTCGCCGACCCTGTCCGGGTCACCGCCACCGAACACGCCGGAATACCAGCCCAGGTAAAGGCTGGGCGGCAAGTGAATCGGCTGGCCCTGCAGCTGCGCCGACTCCACATCAAGGCGAAAGCGCAGCCCCGCCTCGTTGTGCTGCGGCATGGCGGCGATCACACCGGTCACCGCCACGTCGCGTCCTTCAAGCCCGGCGTCGAGCGCGTCATCCAGAAAAACCGAAGCGCGCAGCCCGGTCATGCCAAAGGCCAACAGACCCAAGGCCAGCGCCGCCAGCACGATGCGCCAACGGATTGCCATTGATTTTGCTATATATTTAGTAGCTACTAACGCATACAGCACGAGGGCTAGCAGCATAAAACACGCATAAACCTGCCAGAAATACAGCGCCGCCTGCTGCAACTGCACAGCGCTGCCCCCCACAAAACCCAACAGCGCCGGAAAGATCAGCCGAGCCATGGCGGGGCGATCTACTTCCGGGGCATCTCGCGCGTGGGCAGGCTGATGTGAAATCCCTGGGCATAGTTGATGCCCATGTCCTTGAGGGCGTCGTAGATACCCTGATTTTCGACAAACTCCGCAACGGTCTGGATGCCGATGTCCTGACACAGCCGGGACAGGTTGTGCACCAGGGCGTAATCGATCTTCGAATTGAGAATGTTGCGCACGAAATCGCCGTCAATCTTGACGTATTCAAAATGCAGTTCGCGCAGGTAGTGGAAGGAGTTGTAGCCGCTGCCGAAATCGTCCAGCGCAAAGGCAAAACCTTTTTTGCGCAGGTTGGTCAGGAACTTGCGCATATTGGTCATATCGCCGATGGCATCGCGTTCCAGGATTTCAAACACGATGCATTCCGGCGGAATCTGCAGCGTGTTGCACAACTCCTCGGCATAGCCCAGGATGCCGCGCCCCTGGATTTCCTGCGCCGACAGGTTGAGAAACATTTTGATGCCTGGCGAATCCGACAACATCCGCTCGCGCTTGGCCTGGAACGCCTTGCTGATGATGATGCGGTCAAGCTCGCGCCCCATGCCGTACTTTTCCATGGTCTCGATGAACACGCCGGCAGAGAGGATTTCGCCACTCGGCTCGATCAGCCGCGCCAGCGTTTCGCAGGCGAACAATTCGCCCGTCCTGCAATCGACGATGCTGTGGTAATACGGGATGATGCGATCCTGCTGCAATGCCTCGCGCAGTTGTTCTGCCTGGTCGCGCGTATTGCGGCTGCCCTCAACCCGCCCTTCCAGCGCATAAAGCGTGCAAGCGCTGTCCTTGCCCATTTCCTTGGCCCGGTACATCGCGACATCGGCCCCGGCCAGCAGGTCGGATTCGTTCTGCGCATCGACCGGATAGGTGGCGATGCCGACCGAGACGGTCAAATGAAAGTGCTTGCTGTCCGGGGCCGTGAAGACGCGCTCGCGCAACACACGACCCAGCGTCGCCGCCACCGTGGCAGCGCCTTCGCGGCCGGTCTCCATCAGGATGACGGCAAATTCGTCGCCACCTATGCGGGCGGCCAGGTCCCCCTTGCGGACATTTTCATGCAGAATTTCTGCCACCCCGCACAAAGCCTCGTCGCCGGTCGGGTGCCCATAGGAATCGTTGATATCCTTGAAATCGTCCAGGTCGAGCATCAGCAGGGAGAACTCATGGCCGTGCCGCTCCGAGCGCCCGATTTCATATTCCAGTATGTTGTTGAATTGGCGGCGGTTGTAGAGGCCGGTCAGCGGATCGTGCATGGAGTAGTACTCCAATTCGGCCAGCGTGCGCGATAACACTTTGCTGGAGCCGACCACCATCACCATGACCGAGAGGATGGAGCGCACCACGCTCTCTTCCTGCGGGCTCAGATCGCCGCTGGCGACATAGGCCACGCCCAGCAGCCCGGCCACCCTGGGGGTGTGATCCGGCACCGCGACCGTGATCATGCGGACATCGTCGATGCTGCTGATCGGTCCGTTCGTCTTGACGACGAACTCCTCAATGTCGAGCGGCGCATCGTTGGGCAGCTTCAGGCTGGTCAGCATCTGCCTGGACAGCATATCGCGCGCCGTTTTCTTTAAGTCATCGGAATAGTCGCCGAGGTAATAAAGAAAAAGCGAGAGCCCGTGCTCCTCGGCAAACGCAATGTAGAAGAAGTTGAACGGGAAAATATCGTAAAAATCGGCCAGAATTTCCTGTACGAACTCCTTCCACTGCGCAACGTGCTCGTATGACAGGATGATGCGCTCCAGCACCTTGCTCTGGCGCTCGAACAAATCCTTTTCGATCAGCGTGGCGGCCAGGTCGGTCAAGGTCACGTTGAACTCATGCATCGTCGCCTGGACATAGTTGCCATTGCGATGCCACTGCCGTTTCCGCTCATCGAGCAGGTGGTCGAGGGTGGCATCCAGGCGCTCACAGGTTTGCACGGCCAACTCCAGGCGTTCGGCCAATTCCGGCATGTCGGAATTTTCGGCAATGCTGCGCAGGTCGGTGATCACTTCACGGTGAACTTCCTTCACCAGCTCATTCAGGTTACCGCCGAAAATCTTGGTCCGCGTCTGGCTCTCCAGCAACGCCGCCATGCGGTCGATCACCCGCTGGCGCACCTTCTCCAAATTTTGGGGCTGCATGCCGGTCACGCAAATTCAGTGGGGAAGCGCCCGCCACTTTGCATCAGGTCAATGCCGCATTGCAGGTCGCGCAACCAGTCAAGAAATTCACGCACCGCCGCGCCGCGATAAACCGGCCCATGCTGCGGCGCGATCATATCGATTTCAAGGCCGGCGATGGTGTCCAGCCAGCACCGAATGGCCTTGTTGGAACACATGTAACGGCGGTGGAAGCCGGCGATGAACGGCAGGTGGCTTTTGAAATCGTCCACATAGGCATCGTCCTTGTCCATGGGCATCATCGCCGCGCCGATATCGCCGGTGAACAGGATTTTCGACACCGGATCGTAGACGTTGATTTGCCCTTCCGAATGCAGGAAATGCGCGGGAACTATTTTGAGATGGAAGCCCGGCGCCCCCTCGCAATCCATACCTTCATCCGGCACGCCGACAAAGCGCGACATGTCCTTCAGGCCGTAGTGCGGCAGGAAGCGCATCCAGATGCGGGAGATGTAGACCGGCGCCTTAATCAGCTCCAGCCAGGTAGACAAGCCGCCGACAATGTCGGGATCCTGGTGGGAGAGAAAAATGCCGCGAATTTTATCGGGCGGGAGATAGCGCAGCATCTCGGCCAGCACACGCGGCATGACACCGAAACCGCCCGGATCAAGCAGAACGCCATGCCCTTCATGCACGACCAGATACTGGTTGGAACGAACGCCGTCTTCTTCTCCTGGCTCGCTCTCATTGAGCAGGACGAACTTGTGAGTTTCGGATTCAAACAGCTTAACGTTGCGCATTGCGCTCCTTGTGGTGTCAGTCAAAACTCACTCCGAAAGGAGCTTCTCGCATAGGAATTTTTGAAACGAAGTGCAGGACACCTGACGCAAAAAATTCGTCATCAAAGTGGCTACGTTCGCAACAGGGTTTTTAATATACCGCACTTTTTTTTCGCCCATGAAGACGAGTTTTGTTGCAGGTCAAGTCGCGTGGGAATTTTTATCGACTACAACAGTGTGCGGCCCGGCGTCTGAGCCGACCAGTCGATCGGGTCTTGCTGCAGCACCATGTCAATGTCCAGCCCCAGCACCTCGCCCACCGAGCCCGGAAACGTCACCGCCAGCGCCTTGTCGGACAGCCCGGCCTCCTTGGCGCGGGCCCGCCAGGTGGCCAGATGAATGACGCCGGCCAGCGGTTCGTAAACATCGTTGTCAAACGGCGCGTCCTGATGCGCCAGTGCTTCCACAATGGGCAGTGGAAAATTCCATTGGCGAGCAAAACCGGCACCCACCTGGGCATAGCAAAAACCAAAAGACCAGTTTTCGACGTTGGCGCGCCGCAGATCAAGCGGGGGGACTTCCCGGTTCAGCACCGCCACGGCCTCGGCCATGCCCATGTGCATGGCCAGCTCGCCTACCGCATGGATCAGGCCGCAGGTAAAGGCCGCCTGCTGATTCAGCCGCACCACGCCCGCCAGCGAACGGGTCATCCTGGCCACGTTCAGGCTGTAGGCCCAGAACTGCTGCAGATTGATACCCGGCACCGCCCGGAAAGAGGCGCCCGAAGCCGCCGCCGCCGCCATCGTCCGCACGTGGCCCAGACCGAGAATCGCGAGGGACTCGGAGACGCTGCTGATCTTGCCCGACAGCTTGAAAAACCCCGAGTTCGACAGCTGCAGCAAGCGCGTCGTCAAGGCCGGATCGGTGCTGATGAGCTGAGTGATCTTTTTCAGATCGGGCTCATCTCGCTCCAGCTCGCTGAGCAAGAGTGCAGCCACCCGGGGAATGCTGGGCAGGACGAACTGTGACGCCAGCAGGGCTTTCAGTTTCATGGTCAGTGGCCTGCGCCCTTGAGCTTGGCAAACGCCGATGACATGGCGTTGGATTGCGGCACATTATTGCCCTGGTAAGCGCCCTGTCCCCCGGGGCGGCCGCGCTGGTTATTGGCAACGCCCTGAAAGCGGTTGTCGCCCGCGCTGTCGCGCCGGGCTGGTGCCGCGCCCAGCTTCATGGTCAGCGCAATGCGTTTGCGGGCTACGTCCACTTCCACCACCTGCACCTTGACGATATCGCCGGTTTTGACGATCTCGCGGGCGTCAGTCACAAACTTGTGGCTCAACTGGCTGACGTGCACCAAGCCGTCCTGGTGCACGCCCAGATCGACGAACGCGCCAAAGGCCGCCACATTGCTCACGGTGCCTTCCAGAATCATGCCCTCTTTCAGGTCCTTGATGTCTTCCACGCCGTCATTGAAGCGGGCCACCTTGAAGTCGGGGCGCGGGTCGCGGCCGGGTTTTTCCAGCTCGCCCAGAATGTCCTTGACCGTGATGATGCCGAACTGGGCGTTGGCAAACAGCTCCGGCTTCAGCACTTTAAGCATGTCGGCCCGGCCCATCAGCTCGGCCACCGGTTTGGCGATGTGCGCCATGATTTTTTCCACCACCGGGTAGGTCTCGGGGTGCACGCCGGTCATGTCCAGCGGATTGTCGCCGCCGCGAATGCGCAGAAAGCCGGCACTTTGCTCGAAAGTCTTGGCACCCAGGCCGGTGACCTGCATCAGTTGCTGCCGGTTGTGGAACGCGCCATTGGCCTCGCGCCAGCGCACCACCGCCTTGGCGACGCTGCCGGAAAGGCCCGACACGCGCGACAGCAGCGGCACGCTGGCCGTGTTCAGGTCCACCCCCACCGAGTTCACGCAATCTTCCACCACCGCTTCCAGCGTCTTGGCCAGCTCGCTCTGGTTCACGTCGTGCTGGTACTGGCCAACGCCAATCGATTTGGGGTCGATCTTGACCAGTTCAGCCAACGGGTCTTGCAGGCGGCGCGCAATGCTGGCGGCGCCGCGCAGGCTAACGTCCACATCCGGCATTTCCTGCGAAGCGAATTCGCTGGCGGAGTACACGGAAGCCCCGGCTTCGCTCACCACCACTTTTTCAATCAGACGGTCGGACACCTTGGCCATCAGCTTGATCAGGTCGGCCGCCAGCTTGTCGGTTTCGCGGCTGGCGGTGCCGTTGCCGATGGCGATCAGGTTGACGCCGTGCTTCTCGCACAGCTTGCCCAGAATATGCAGCGAGCCTTCCCAGTCCTTGCGCGGTTCGTGCGGGAACACGGTGGCGGTTTCCACCAGCTTGCCGGTGGTATCGACCACCGCCACTTTGACACCGGTGCGAATGCCGGGGTCCAGCCCCAACACCACGCGCGGCCCGGCGGGGGCCGCCAGCAGCAAATCGCGCAGATTGTCGGCAAACACCTTGATCGCCACCTTCTCGGCCTCTTCCCGCAAGCGGGTAAAGAGGTCGCGCTCGGTGGACAGGCTGAGTTTGACGCGCCAGGTCCAGGCCACGCATTTACGAATCAAATCGTCAGCGGCGCGGCCCTTGTGGCTCCAGCCCAGCCGCAGCGCGATGCGCCCTTCGGCCAGCGACACCACCGGTGTTGCTCTTGTTTTAATAGCTGCTTGCGCAGTTGCGACGGGGGCTAGAGGCTGATTTGGCTCTGGAAGTACGAGTTTGGCATCCAGAATCTCCAGCCCACGGCCGCGAAACACCGCCAGCGCGCGGTGCGACGGCACGCGGCCAATCGGCTCGTCGTAGTCAAAGTAATCGCGGAACTTGGCCACATCGGCGTGGTTTTCATCCTTGCCGTCCATCAGCTTGCTTTGGAACAGGCCCTCGGTCCACAGCCATTCGCGCAGGTCTTGCACCACGCTGGCGTTCTCGGCCCAGCGCTCGCTCAGCAGGTCGCGCACGCCGTCCAGCACTGCCTGCACGGTGGAGAAGTCGGGCTGCTTGTCTTCGCCCTCCACCACCGGCCGCATTGCAATCACGTAGGCCAGCGCCTCGTCCGCCGGCACCAGATCGGGGTTGGCAAACAGCGCGTCCGCCAGCGGCTCCAGCCCGGCCTCGCGCGCCAGTTGGCCTTTGGTGCGACGTTTCAGCTTGAACGGCAAATACAGATCTTCCAGCTCCTGCTTGGTACTGGCGCCCACCAGTGCGGCCAAGAGCGCGGGCGTCATCTTGCCCTGCTCCTCGATGTTCTTGATGACGGTCTGCAGGCGGTCGCGCAGCTCGCGCAGATAACTCAACCGGGCTTCGAGCTCGCGCAGCTGGATGTCGTCCAGCCCGTCGGTCACTTCCTTGCGGTAGCGGGCGATGAAGGGCACGGTGGCGCCGCCATCCAGCAGCTCGACCGCGGCCTGCACTTGTTTTGGTTGAACCCGGATTTCCTGCGCGATTTGCGCGATGATTTTCTGCATGACGGTAGGGGGCGCCAGCCTTGCGCTGGTTAAACGTGAATCGAAGGCCGTGAGTTTGCCACAGCTGCCAATCAGGCCTTTATCACCTTGCAGGCATTGATCACCCGTTTGGGGATTCGCCACGATCAGGGGCAAGCCTAGAATCTTGCGGTGCTTGCCAATCTATTTATTCACCTGACAAGAAACCACGATGGACAGAAAAATCTTGACTGATGAGGACTTGGGGAAATTTTTAGTTGCCAAGTTGTATCGCTGCGGCCGTTTTGTACCGCAGTGCGTGCGGTATACATTACGTTAGATGCTTAAAAACTTGCTCATCATTGCGCTTGTTTTGTGTACGACCGGATGCAGTACCGTTCGGAGCACAAAGCTGTTTGCGCCCAGTTGGTTCGGGTTCTCAGAAATCAACGAGGGTGTGTATGTTGACGATCAAATGTCACCCGGTCAACGGCAGGAACTCTTCAAAACGTTGAGCGTGGCCAAGGGGCGCGTGTCGACATTTTTCGGTAGCATAGAGGGATCATCCAAGGTGTTCGCTTGTTCCACCGAGGAGTGCTTCATTTCGCATGGCGGAGTAGGAGCAAAAGGTCAGGCATATGGAGAATCCATGCTGTTGCTCTCTCCCCGTGGATTGGATGCAGTGATTGCCAGCCATGAACTTACGCACATAGAACTCCATGGTCGAGTTGGCGCGTTTAGATCATGGCGCGCAATTCCGCCTTGGTTTGATGAAGGCTTAGCTGTTCTTGTAAGTGAAGACCCGCGATACACTGAGGATGCGTGGCTAAAGGCAACTGACAATGGTTGCAACGCCCCGAAGCTGGGAAACATCGGAGAAATGCTCGGCAAAGGCGACTGGCTTTTGAGTTATGGAACTGCAAGGCGGGAGGTTGGTGCATGGTATCTACACGCAGGACGTGCCGGGCTTGAGCGCCTGATCGCGGAAGTAAAAAACGGTAGTTATTTTAATTCTGCATTCAATTCCATCGCATCAATCGGGAACGCATCTAACCCATCATTCCACTGGATCTGCGCGAAAAGCCGCGCTGGCAGTTGAACTTCAACGCTAACGCGTCGATTTGAATAACTGGCCTATCAGAACCACCCATCCAGCATCAAGCCCTCAACGCCGCCTTCAACTCCACCCCCAGTTCCGGCTTGTGGCTGAACGGATCGGTCGGATTGCGCGCCAGCATGATGTCTTCGAGCCGAACCTGCACCGAGGCAAGGGCTTTGGGGTGGCTGTAGATGTAGAACTGATTGGCCACAATCGCATCGAATACTTTTTGCGCCACGTCTGCGGCGCTCACCTTGCCTGAACCTACCGCCTTGTCGCTCATGGCCTGGCCGATGAGCTGGCTGCGGGTGGGTTTGACCGGGGCCGCATCCGCCGGGCGATTGCGGTGGCTCTGGCTGATGCCGGTCGGCACAAAAAACGGGCACAGCACCGAGGCGCTGATTTGATCGGTGACCAGCGCCAGATCCTGGTACAGGGTCTCGCTGATGCTCACCACCGCATGTTTGCTGGCGTTGTAAATGCCCATGTTGGGGGCATTGAGCAGGCCGGCCATGCTGGCGGTGTTGACGATGTGCCCCTGGTAGGTGGGGTCTTTTTTGGCTGCTTCTAGCATCATGGGTGTGAAGACGCGCACGCCATGGGCAACCCCCATCAGATTCACGCCGATCACCCATTCCCAGTCCTGGGCGGTGTTCTCCCAGATCAGGCCGCCGGCCCCGACACCGGCGTTGTTGAAGACGAAGTGCGGCGCGCCAAAGCGCTGTTGCACGGCACGGCCCAAAGCCTCCACTTCGCTCGCCTTCGACACATCGAGTTGAACGGCCAATACCTGCGCGCCAGCGGCCTGCATCTCCAGGGCCGCTTTATCGAGTGCGTCTTGCTGCACATCGGCCAGCACCAGATTCATGCCCAGTTTGGCACCGATACGGGCGCATTCCAGGCCAAAGCCTGAACCCGCGCCGGTAAGAACGGCTGTTTTGCCTTTGAAATTCGTGATCATGATGTTCCTGTCAATGTCTGGGCCTGCCGTTCAGGCGTCGGCCTTTTTCAAAACGTAACCGATGCGGGGGAAATGCACTTGCACTGTGCCGGCCCGGTCATCGGTGCGGCGCACGGTGTAGTGGGTGCGGGTGGCGGCCAGCAGCTCGCCTTCGGTGAGTTCCTGGCCGAAGGTCTCGGCCGATACCGTGACGCGGCTGCCCAAGGCAATGCCGTGTTCATCCTGAAATGTAGTGTCATTCAGGGCTGTAGCCCCCGTCGATGCTGCGCAAGCAGCTATCGCTTCTGTAGCAGAAAACTTTTCCATCCGGCCGTGTCCGAGTGCCGCCATGCGGTCCATCCAGGCCAGCACGGCCGGCGTGGCGTCCAGAATGCCGGCCATTACCGGCACGCAGCGACGGGTGAACCACAGCGGATGGTAGGCCGCAAAGTCGGCCACGCAGGGCGCACAGCCGAGCAGGAAATCCTGGCCTTCGAGCATGTTGGCGAGGCGGCGCAGGTAGGACTTGTAGGCGGCAGTGGCGTCGGCCGGGCGCAGGCGCGTCATGGAGGCCGCCATGGCGGCGCGGTCAGCGCCAAAGGCCTTGGCCACCTCGGGCGGCACGCCTTCAAACATGGCCGCCGCACCTCTGGGTTGCAGGTTGTAGGCCATGGCGGCCCAGAACAGCGTGCTGTCACAGTACACGTCCGAGCCAATCTGCAGGAACGGCGTCTTGCGGTAGCCGCCGGTGAGCGCCAGCACGTCCGGCTTCGGCATGATGCTTGGGATGATGACCGACTTCCAGGCCAGCTTTTTGTAGCCCAGCACCAACCGGATTTTTTCTGAAAACGGCGAGATGGGATAGTGATGAAGAATGATGTCAGCCATGGTGGGGCTCGCTACGCTTCGGTCTGTCCCGCAAGCTTAAAGTGTTGGGGACAGAGCTTGCCCGCTATGCGTGGCTGCGGTCTGTCCCGCAAGGTCTCAGGAAAGCTTGACCAATTGCTTGCCGAAATTCTTGCCTTTTAGCAAACCCAGAAAGGCTTCCGGTGCGGCTTCAATGCCCTGTGCAATCGACTCGCGGGCCTTGAGCTTGCCCGTGGCCACCAGGGTGCCCAGCTCTTTCAGCGCCTCGGGCCAGACCTCCATGTGTTCGCTGACAATGAAGCCCTGCACCTTGAGCCGGCTGACCAGAATCAGGGCCGGATAAGTGATCGGCAGCGGCGCGCCGTCGTAGCCGGCGATCATGCCGCACACCGCAATGCGGCCAAAGGCATTCATGCGTGTCAGCACGGCGTCCAGCACCATGCCGCCGACGTTTTCAAAATAACCGTCGATCCCCTTCGGGCAGGCTTCCTTGAGTGCCTTCGACAGCGATGCTGCGTCCTTGTGCAGCTTGTAGTCGATGCAGGCGTCAAAGCCCAGTTCGTCGACGGCGTACTTGCACTTGTCGGGGCCACCGGCGATGCCGACGGTGCGGCAGCCGCGCGCTTTGCTGAGGGCGGCAAAGGCGCTGCCCACGGCGCCGGTAGCGGCGCTCACCACCATGGTTTCACCCGCTTTCGGCTCGATGATTTTGACCAGGCCGTACCAGGCGGTGACGCCGGGCATGCCCACCGCGCCCAGGTAGGCGCTCAGCGGAACGTGGGTGGTATCGACCTTGCGCAAAGCGCCCGGCTGGTCGGCATCGACCACGCTGTACTGCTGCCAGCCGCCCATGCCTACCACCTTGTCACCCACTGCAAATTTGGCGTTTTTCGACGACACCACTTCACCCACGGTACCGCCGCCCATGGTCTCGCCCAGTGCCTGTGGCTGGGCGTAGCTTTTGGCATCGTTCATGCGGCCCCGCATATAGGGGTCGAGGCTCAGAAAGTGGTGGCGCACCAGCACCTGGCCGTCCTGCAGCGCGGGTGTGTCGCTGACGACCAGCTTGAAATTGCTGGCGACAGCTTCGCCCTCGGGGCGGTTGTCCAGATGAATTTGCTTGTTTTGCGGCATGGGGATTCCTGAAAAAATATTAATCGGTCGAAATGACCGTTGAAGTGACGTTCAGCGCGTTGACGCTTCTCGGCCCGGTGGCCAGGCGCTTGACAAACTTGAAGGTGCCGGTGGCGTGGGCGCAGGCGCGTCCGGCTTCGTCGAAAATTGTGCCCTCGGTGAAAGCCATGGTGGCCGTGCGGTGCATCAAATGGCCTTTACCGGTCAACTTGCCGCGCGCCGGCTGCATGAAGCTGGTCTTCATCTCAATAGTGACCGCACCCATGTCTTTTTGCACACTGCGCGCCGCCACCGCCATGGTCACATCCAGCAGCGTCATGAGGGCGCCACCATGCGTGACGTCAAACGAATTGAGGTGTTCCGGTTTGGGCTCGTAAGTCAGTTCGGAGAAACCGCCCTCGAACAGCCGCAGCTCAAAGCCCAAGTGATCGACAAACGGGATTGCAACGCCGAACTTCATAGCCGGCCACCGCCGCGCCGCGCAGTACACGCAGTGATCAGCGTGGGGGTCATACGCCGCCGCGCCGGGCCGCCCCAAGCAAGGCGAGCCCCCTCGGGGGGCAGCGCAGTACACGTAGTGACAAGCGTGGGGGCCATATCAACCACCGGTGACGACGCTGACGCCGCCGTCCACCGCCAGCCACTGGCCGGTGATGTGCTTGCCGGCGTCGGAGGCGTACAGCACGCACAAGCCTTTCAGGTCTTCGTCATCGCCCAGGCGTTTGAGCGGCGCATGGGCCGCCAGCTTTTCTTCGCCCATTGCTGCCAGCGTGCCCATGGTCATCTTGCTCGGGAAAAAGCCGGGGCAAATGGCGTTGACGTTGATGTTGTACTTGCCCCATTCCGCAGCCAGTGCGCGCGTGAAATTGATCACGGCACCTTTGGAGGTGTTGTAGGCGATGGTGGTCATGCCTTCGGGGTTACCGCCCAGACCGGCAATGGAGGCGATGTTGACAATGCGGCCCGAGCGGCGCGCAATCATGCTCTTTTTGGCGATGACCTGGCTCAGGATGAAGTAGCCGCGCACGTTGAGGTTCATCACCTTGTCCCACGCGTCAATCGGGTGGTCCTCCGCCGGAGCGCCCCAGGCGGCGCCCGCGTTGTTGACCAGAATATCCACATCGCCCATGCGCTGCAGCGTCTCGTCGGCGAGCCGGTGAATCTCGGTTTCTTTGGCGCAGTCGGCTGCGATCCAGCGCGCGTCAATACCGGCGGCCTGCAGTTCGGCGGTGGCCTGCTCCAGGTCTTCAGCTTTGCGCGAACTGAGCATGATGCGGGCACCGGCTTCGCCCAGGGCGTGCGCCATCTGCAGGCCCAAGCCGCGCGAGCCGCCGGTCACGAGGGCGGTCTTGCCGGTGAGGTCAAAAAGTTGTTGGATGGTACGGGTCATGTTGGAGGTCTCCTGAATAAATTTCATTTTGCAGGAATTTACGGGTTTCGCCCGGCGGCGGCTGTCTCACTGGCGATAGCGCGAAGGGAATCGGCGGCACGCGTCAATACAGCAGATACCGTTCACGCCGCGCGCGGAAAGCGGCCAACCCTGGCTGCCAGTGCAAAGCGATGGTTTCGATAGCAACGCCGGCGCGCAGTTCCTGAAGCGTTTCTTGCGAGCCAACGAGCGCCTGCGTCCGGCCCAACTCGAAGACGTCGGGCCACAGTCGGAACAACGTGCCTACAAGCTGCGCGCCAAGTAACGGGGCATCGAGGCGTTCGCGATCGAGTACGCGGATCTGCACCCCGTGGCAGGGCTGGCCACGGTACCGGCCTGCATCGGGCATGAAGTCGATGGACGTGAAGACCAGGCCGGGCAGAGCCGCGTCGTTCAGCGCGTTGGCCAGTTGCGGCCCGTCGATCCATGGTGCGCCCAGCCACTCGAAAGGATGCTCGGTGCCGCGCCCCACGCTGACATTCGCCCCTTCGATCCAGGCCACGCCCGGGTACAGTGCCGCCGTGCCTGGCGTGCGCAGGTTGGGCGACGGCGGCACCCAGTCGAGCCCGGTCTGATCGAACCACATACTGCGGCGATAGCCTTGCATCGCGACCACCTGCAGGTCCAGCGCCAGGCCACGGCGCGCGCGGATGTCGTCCTGGAACCAGCGCGCCAGCTCGCCCACGGTCATGCCGTGCTGGACCGGAAGTCCGGCCGGGCCAGTGAACGACTGCCGCCCCTCGTCGAGCACCGGGCCGGCCACGCGGTCAGCGCGGATCGGGTTCGGCCGGTCGAGCACCACGAAGCGCAGGCCCTGCTCGGCGGCGACTTCCATGGCCTGCGCCATCGTGGAGATGTAGGTGAAGAACCGCGCTCCCGCGTCCTGCGCGTCGAACACCAGCGTGTCGATGTCCTGCAACATCGCCGCATCGGGCCGCCGCGTCTTGCCGTACAGACTGACCAGCGGCAGGCCACTGAGCGGCTCGGTGCCCGAGCCAACGGCACCTTCGGCATCGCCGTACAGGCCGTGCTCCGGGCTGAACACTTTGACCAGCGTGACCCCCGGCGCCCAGCGCAGCCGGTCCAGCGTGCGCCAGCCCCGGCTATCGATGGCGGCCAGGTGGGTGATCAGGCCGACGCGACGTCCCGCCAGCGGCACAAAGCCCTGGGCGCGCAGCACGTCGATGCCGGTGGCCACGCGCGGCGCCTTGTCCGGCACGCTGCGCGCGGGTCCGTCCAATGGCGGCGCCAATCCGGCCAGCAGGGCCAACACCTGACGGCGCAGCGGCTGCGCATTGCCGCGCCCGTCCGGATGCACGCGATTGCTCAGCAGCACGACGAAGCGACCCTGCGCGAAGTCGATCCACAGGCCTGTGCCGGTGTAGCCGGTGTGGCCGATGGCGCCGAGCGGGGCCAGATCTTCGCGGTTGGCGACCAGCGGCGCCTGCAGCAGCCAGCCAAGGCCGCGCCAGTCGGGCGTGTCGGGCATGTCCGTGGTGGCCTGGGGTTGACGCATGGCCTCGATCGAGGCCGACGTGAGGATGCCCTTGCGCCGCAGCAAGACCTGCGCGAAGCGCGCCAGGTCGTCCGCAGTGCCGAACAAGCCGGCATGGCCCGCGACGCCGCCCATGCGGCGCGCGGTCGGATCGTGCACCGTGCCGCGCAGCAACTCGCCGTCCAGCAGCTCGGTCGGTGCAATGCGTGGCCGCTGGCTGCGCGGCGGCAGGAAGCCGGTGTCGTGCATACCCAGCGGTTTGAAGATCTGGCGCTGCGCATAGGTTTGCAGCGGCACGCCGGAGACACGCCGCACGAGTTCGCCCAGCACGATGAAGTTGATATCGCTGTAGAGCGTGCGGGTGCCGGGCGGCGCCGTCGGCGCTTCGGCGATCACACGGCGCAGCGCCTCGTCCTGGCCGCTCCAGTCGCCGCGCAGGTCCAGATCGGCGCGCAGCCCGGAACTGTGCGACAGCAGTTCGCGCACCGTGATGGCCTGCTTGCCGTGTGCGGCAAAGGCCGGCCAGTAACGGGCGGCTGGCGCGTCGAGTTGCAACTGGCCGCGCTCAGCCAACTGCATGACGGCGGTCGTGGTCGCAATCACCTTGGTGAGCGAGGCCAGGTCGAACACGGTGTCCAGCGTCATGGCTTCGGGCTGTGGCACCCGCGCCCGTGCGCCCCAGGCGCGGCGCAGCCAGATGTGCTCGGCGTCACCGAATATCAACACGGCGCCGGGCACCTGGCCGGCCGCGATCTGTGCGCGCACTGCCGCGTCGAGCGGCGTCCAGTCCTGATGGGCCAGATCACCGGCCAGCGCGACGCACGGCGCCAGCAGCAACGCGAACAGCACGCCGAGCATGCCCCTGAAGTGGCAGCAGGCGGTCTTCATGGCGGCTGATGTGACGGTGGCTCAGGTTGGAGTCCCTCGTCGTCGTAGCGGTTGCGCGCATTCCACAGCATCCAGCCGTCGGTACCCGCCGCATCGGCGGCGTCGATCTGCAGACGGATTTCACGCTCGCCGAAGGCCCTGTGGTCGAAGGCATAGTCGCGAAAGGCTTGCAGCCAGGGCCGGAAACGCACACCGGGCAGACCGGTGCGCTTGAGCGCGTGTTGCAGGCTGTCATGCACGATGTCGTAGGGCTCGGCAACCGGATTGCGGTGGCCCGGAATACCGAACGTGAACCCGGACGGGTACAGCATCGGCGAGAGGTAGTCCACGTGCTGCACGACCGCTTCGAGCTGTTGGCCGATGTGCGTATCGTTGCTATTCCACGCGACGTAGCCGAAGACGTCGGCGGCAACGAACACGTTGTAGCGCAGCAGGCGGCGCTGCGCCGCGTCGAGGAAGCCATCGATGGCGGCGATGCGCCGCTCCTCGGTGTCGGGTTCGGAGAACACCAGACCTGTCGCATCGGGAAAGCGCAGGTAGTCGAACTGCACCTCGTCGAATCCGAGCTGCGCCACCTCCTCGGCCAATGCGAGGTTGCGCTCCCAGGCATCGCGGCGGAACGGGTCGATCCACGGCAGTCCTTCGCGATCCTTCCAGACGGCGCCATGCGCGTCGTGCACCGTCCACTGCGGATGGGCCGCTGCCAGCGGCGCGTCCTTGAACACCACAATGCGCGCGATCAGGTACAGACCGTGAGCGTGCAGGGTCTTCATCAGCGCCGGCATGTCGGGGACCGTGACGATGGTCTGCGGCAAACCAGCTGCAACCAGAGACGAACTGCGAAAGGGAACCAGTCCGCGGTCACCTTTGACGTCGATAACCAGTGCGTTCAATTCGGTGTCGTCGATCAGTTTCAACGCGTCACCGCGCAGCGTGGTACTGCCAATGCCATACGCCGACAGGTAGACGGCCTTCGGCCGCATCGGTGTGAGCGTGAAGACCAGTGGCTCAGCCCCCTGGACGGCTCGTTCGTGCCGCGCGTAGCCTGGCGCACGGGCCGAGATGCGGGTGGCGTTGGCATTGGCACCGAAATCGAACCGGCCCTGCTCGTCGGTGCGCACCAGCGCATCGCCGGCAACGACCGTGGCGAGTTCGATCGGCCGACCGGTCAAAGCATCCCGCACCACGCCATCGAGTGCCTGGACGGTCAGGGTGACGCTCCCCAGCAGCAGCACGATGCAAGCGTAGCGCCAGCGCTTCACGATGATTCCCCGGCGGCGAACGCCGCAGTCAGTCGTGCCGCGAGTTGTCGCTCGTCGACGCTGTCCACGATCAGATGGCGGGGCACGGCATAGAGCGGGTCCTGCATCGAAGCCGAACGGTTGCCGAGCGTGACGGCGGCCTGGTAGCCGCATTCGGCCGCTTGCGTCCACAGTGCCCCGTCGCTCAGGCCGAAGGGCCAGGCCAGCATTGACACGGGTTGTGAGAGCCGTTGCTCGATAACTTCGCGGGAGCGCCGCATCTGGTCGGCGGCAAAACGCTGGAAGGCGTCCGGGGACATGCGCCGGCGCTCCTGCAGCAGGTTCGGGTGCCAAAAGGTGTGCGATTGCACGGTGAAGCCCGGTTCGGCAAGCAGCTCCCGCAGTTGGGGCCAGGTCATCGCATAACTCGCGTTCGAAATCGCGGACGGATAGACGAACAGGGTTAGCGGCCAGCCACGGGCGTGCAGCAGTGGCGCCATCACCTCAAATTGCGAGCGATGGCCGTCGTCCGCGGTGAGCACCACCGCGCGCGGCGGCAGAGTGGCGCGCTCGCCGCGCCGCCAGGCGACCCAGTCGGCCAGCGGGATGATGTTGCAGTCCAGTCGCTCCATCATGCGCAGTTGCGCCTCGAAGTTGCTGCTGCGCAGTGTCATGCTGTCAAGTACCGTGGCCGCAAACCGGTGGTAGACCAGCACCGGCACTGAAGGCTGCGGTGCGGGCCTGGCAGTGCGCCCGAGCAGCGGCGCATAGAGCAGACTGAGAGCGAGCGCCCGGCGCGTAGCGTCAAGCGGAGCGCGACTCATCCGCACCCACCTTTGCCGACTTCGGATTGGCAAGGTGTGCTCAGCGGCCGTTCATGCATCGGAGTCCTGGAGTTCTATCATCGCGACAACGATAACCGCAGGACGCACGCTGCCGCTTGACATCCATCAAGACGATAGGGGTGTCGAACCGTGGCGCCGCTTGAATTTGAGGAGAAACTCAGGAGGATGTATTAAAACGCGTCTTCAGACATCGCGGCGCAGGTCTGGTCGCGACTTTCCACCACCTTGAGCCAGGCCCCGATCTTGGGCAATTCGTAATGATAAAAATAGGCTGTAGCGCTTACCCTGCCTTCGTTAGCAGCTATTGATTTAGTAGCATCTACCGCCAGTGCCGCCAACGCTACATCCAGCCAAATCCAGGCCAGCACAGTGTGACCGAAAGCCTGCATATAGGGCACGGCATTGGCCAGTGCATCACCCGGCCTGCCGGTAGACCAGGCCGCCTGGGTGGCGCCGACCACTTGCTGCAAGGCCTGCGTCAGAGCCTGCGCGTGCGCCGACAATTCCGGCACTTGCCGAGCGCGCCCAACGGTGGCATTGATGCGATCCGCCAGCAGTGTCAGCCCGCGCCCGTTTTCCATCAGCACCTTGCGGCCCAGCAAGTCCATGGCCTGAATACCATGCGTACCTTCGTGAATCATGTTCAAGCGGTTGTCACGCCAGTACTGCTCAACCGGGAAGTCGCGCGTATAGCCATAGCCGCCGTGGATCTGGATCGCCAGCGAGTTGGCTTCCAGACACCATTCGCTGGGCCAGCTCTTGGCAATCGGGGTCAGCACTTCCAGCAGCAGGCGCGCTTCATCAGCGGCTTGCGTATCACCCGTGCGTTGCTCATCGACCAGACGGGCACAGTACAACTCCAGCGCCAGCGCACCTTCGCAGTAGGACTTTTGCGCCAGCAGCATGCGTTTGACGTCGGCGTGTTCGATGATGCGCACCTGCGGCTGCGCGGCATCCTTGCCGCCGGGTCCCATCGGTCTTCCCTGCGGCCGGTTTTTGGCGTAGTCGAGCGAGGCGTAATAACCCGCCATGCCAAGCATGGTGGCGGCAATACCGACGCCGATGCGCGCCTCGTTCATCATGTGGAACATGCAGCGCAGGCCCTCACCCGGCTTGCCGACCAGGTAAGCCACGGCACCGGATTCTCCCCGCACCGGGTATTTGCCTTCGCCAAAATTCAGCAGCGTGTTGGTGGTACCGCGCCAGCCCAGCTTGTGATTGAGACCGGCCAGCGCCACGTCGTTGCGCTCACCGGTGAGCTCACCCGCCGTGTTCACCAGTTTCTTGGGCACGATGAACAGCGAGATGCCGCGGGTGCCCGCAATCAGCTTGCCATCCGGCCCCGGAATCTTGGCCAGCACCAGGTGGATGATGTTCTCGGTCAGCTCATGCTCACCGGCCGAGATCCACATCTTGTTGCCCTTGAGGCGATAGCGGGCGCCCAGCGGGTCCTGCTCCCAGGGAACGGCACTATGGGCAGCTGCCGCAGGACCATCGTCAGGTAGGGCACGCGTGGCCACATCACTCAGGGACGATCCGGCCTGCGGTTCGCTCAAGCACATGGTGCCCGAAAAGCGCCCGGCAAACTCGTTTTTGGAAAACACTTCTTTTTGCAGCGGCGTGCCGTGCATCATCAGCAAATTGGCGTTGCCGGTGGTCAACATGCCGGAGCCGATGCTGACCGAGGCGCAGGCAAAGAATGAATTGGCCGCCGCCTCAATCGTGTACGGCAGCTGCATGCCACCCATCTCGAAATCCTGCGCGGCGCTCAGCATGCCGGATTCGGCATAGGCTTTGTGCGCATCATGGGTGGCCTGCGGCAAGGTGACTTTCTCGCCGTCAAAATACGGCTCCTGCGTGTCCACGAGACGGTTAAACGGCGCGTATTTCTCACGCGCAATCCGTTCGCAAGTGTCCAGCACCGCACCAAAGGTCTCACGCGAATGGTCGGCAAAACGTGCCCGCTGGTTCAGCGCTTCGGCATCGAGCCACTGGAACAAAAGGAAATCAACCGTAGAACGCAGACTCATGACAACACCCAAAAAATGAGGGCTGCAATCAGCAAGACTGCAGCCCTTGTTCTAATCAATTTACCGGACACGATGCCGTTTTTACAGCACTTCAAAAATGCCCGCAGCACCCATGCCGCCGCCGATACACATCGTGATGCAAACGCGCTTGGCGCCGCGGCGCTTGCCTTCGATCAGGGCGTGGCCAGTCAAGCGTTGGCCGCTCACACCGTAGGGGTGGCCCACGGCAATGGCGCCGCCATTGACGTTCAAGATGTCACCCGGAATGCCCAATCGGTCGCGGCAATAGATCACCTGGACGGCAAACGCTTCATTGAGCTCCCACAAGTCAATGTCGCTGATTTTCAGGCCCAGACGCGCCAGCACTTTAGGAATGGCAAACGCCGGTCCAATACCCATCTCGTCCGGCTCGCAACCGGCCACCGCAAAGCCGAGAAAGCGGCCCAGCGGCTTGAGGCCTTTTTGCTCAGCCACGGCTTCATGCATCACCACCACCGCGCCGCCGCCATCGGAGAACTGGCTGGCATTGCCGGCCGTGATCAGGCCGCCGGGCACCGCTGAGCGCAAGCCGCTGAGGCCTTCTTTGGTGGTGCCATCGCGAATGCCCTCGTCCTGGCTGACCGTGACCTGTTTGGTGGTCAGGCCCATCACCTTATCGGCCACACCCATGGTGACCGTGATCGGCGCGATTTCAGCCGTGAACAGGCCGGCAGCCAGCGCCGCCGAGGCCCGCTGCTGGCTGGCCGCGCCGTACTCGTCCATGGCGTCGCGGCTGATGTTGTAGCGCTTGGCCACGATCTCGGCCGTTTGCAGCATGTTCAGGTAAATCTCGGGCTTGTTTTTGACCAGCCACGGATCGGCCAGCATGTGGGTGTTCATCTCCTGCTGCACGCAGGAAATGCTCTCCACACCGCCGGCCACATAGATGTCGCCCTCACCGGCAATCACGCGCTGGGAAGCCAGGGCAATGGTTTGCAGGCCCGAGGAGCAAAAGCGGTTGACGGTCATGCCCGACACGGTGACCGGGCAGCCGGCGCGCAGGGCGACCTGGCGGGCGATATTGGCACCGGTGGCACCTTCCGGAGTAGCGCAGCCCATGAGAACGTCGTCCACTTCACCGGCTTCAATGCCGGCTCTGGAAATAGCATGCTCGACGGCATGACCGCCCAGCGTGGCGCCGTGGGTCATGTTGAAAGAACCCTTCCAGCTCTTGGCGAGCGGCGTGCGGGCGGTGGAAACAATTACGGCTTTGGTCATGATGAATCTTTCAGTTAAACGTTTTGCCTTCAGCGGCCAGACTGGCCAGCAAAGGCGCGGGCTGCCAGAACTTGGCATCGTCCAGTGGGTTTTGGGCAAAGCGATTCATAGCTTGCACCACATTGAACAAGCCGACCTGGTCGGCGTAGTTCATCGGGCCACCCCGGTAAATCGGGAAACCATAGCCCATCAGGTAAACCATGTCGATGTCGCTGGCCTTGGAGGCAATGCCTTCTTCCAGGATGTGTGCTGCTTCGTTCACCAGGGAGTACACCAGGCGCTGAACGATCTCTTCGTCGGAAATCTTGCGCGGGGTGATGCCCAGTGATGTGCGGTGCTCTTCGATCATTTTGATGACTTCTGCATTCGGAATCGCATCGCGCTTGCCGGCCACATAGTCATACCAGCCGGCGCCGGTCTTTTGACCGAAACGCCCCTTTTCGCACAGCAAGTCAGCGGTCTTGCTGTATTTCATATCAGGCTTCTCGCTATAGCGGCGCTTGCGGATGGCCCAGCCAATGTCGTTGCCGGCCAGGTCGCCCATGCGGAACGGACCCATGGCAAAACCAAATTTTTCAATGGCTTTGTCCACCTGCGCCGGCGTGCAACCCTCGTCCAGCAAGAAGCCACCTTGACGGCCATATTGCTCAATCATGCGGTTGCCAATGAAGCCGTCGCATACGCCCGACACCACAGCCGTCTTTTTGATCTTCTTGGCTACCGCCATCACGGTGGCCATCACATCCTTGGCGGTTTTTGCGCCGCGCACCACTTCCAGCAGTTTCATCACATTGGCCGGGCTGAAAAAGTGCAAGCCCACCACGTCTTCAGGTCGCCTGGTGAAGGAGGTGATTTTGTTCACGTCCAGTGTGGAGGTATTGGACGCCAGAATCGCGCCGGGCTTCATCACCCGATCCAGTTCCTTGAACACGGCTTCTTTCACGCCAATTTCTTCGAACACGGCCTCAATCACCATGTCGGCGTCCTTGAGGTCGCCATAGTTCAGCGTGGTAGTCAACAGGCTCATGCGCTGCTCGTACTTGTCTTGCTTGAGCTTGCCCTTCTTGACCTGTGATTCGTAATTCTTGCGTATGGTGGCCAGCCCGCGGTCCAGCGCGTCCTGCTTCATCTCCAGCATCTTCACCGGAATGCCCGCGTTCAGGAAGTTCATCGCGATACCGCCGCCCATGGTGCCGGCACCAATGACCGCGACCGAGTTGATAACGCGTTGCGCTGTATCAGCGGGAACATCGGGTATTTTCGATGCAGCACGTTCGGCCACAAAGATATGACGCAAGGCACGGCATTCTGGCGTCCACATCAGGTTGATGAAGAGGTCGCGTTCCGTGACCATACCGATATCGAATTTTTGCTTGGTAGCGGCTTCGACGGCCTCAACACACTTGAGGGGCGCAGGGAAGTTTTTGGACATGCCCTTGACCATGTTGCGTGCGAACTGGAAGTAGGCATCCCCCATGGGGTGTTTGCAGGGCAGATTGCGCACCAATGGCAGAGGTCGGGCCTCGGCCACCGTGTGCGCATAAGCCAGCGCTTCTTCAGCCAGGGATTCTGCTGAAGACGCCATTTTGTCAAACAGCTTTTGACCCGGCAGCAGGGCCAGCATTTCGCTCTTGACCGGCTCTCCGCTCACAATCATGTTCAGTGCCGGCTCGACGCCCAGCACCCGGGGCAATCGCTGCGTGCCACCAGCACCCGGAATCAGGCCCAGCTTGACCTCGGGCAGTGCCACATTGCAGCCGGGCGCGGCGATGCGGTAGTGGCAACCCAGTGCGAGCTCCAGCCCGCCACCCATGCAGACGGTGTGAACGGCAGCGATCACCGGTTTGGCTGAGTTTTCAACCGCCAGAATCACGCTCAGCAGATTGGGTTCCTGCAAAGCCTTCGGGCTGCCGAATTCCTTGATGTCCGCACCACCCGAGAACGCTTTGCCGGCGCCGGTAATGACGATGGCCTTGACTGCCGCGTCGGCATTGGCTTCGGCCAGCCCGTCGGTAATGCCCAGACGCGTGGCGAGCCCCAAGCCATTGACGGGTGGGTTGTTGAGCGTGATCACGGCGATATCGCCATGTACTTTGTATTCAGCGGTCATGCTTGCATTCCTCAGAAGTGAAAATAGAACGATCGTGCGTTTTTTGGATTGTAAGAGCGATAGCCGGTGTTCAGCTTCGGGTTTGTTCCGGTTTTGTCACCGGTGGGACAAGGCGCTCAGACCTCCAGCCATTCCTTGCGGGTATAGCTGTCAGTGCGCAGTTCATTCGGGGTTCCTGTGAACACAATACTGCCGTGGCCCATAACCAGACAACAGTCTGAAATGTCCATGGCGATAGTCAGTTTCTGTTCGATCAGCAACACGGAAATCCCCCGCTTTTTGAGTTCCTTCAGATAGTGCGCCACCAGTTCGACAATCTTGGGTGCCAGGCCTTCGGTGGGCTCGTCAATGATGATGAGGTCCGGGTCACCCATGAGCGTGCGACACAGGGTGAGCATCTGCTGCTCGCCACCCGACATCACGCCCGCTGGCGTGTGCTGGCGTTCCTTAAGCCGTGGAAACATCTGGTACATATCGTCCAATGACCAGCGCCCGGCTTTGCGGGCACTTTTCTGCCCCAGATACAAATTCTGTTCCACCGTCAGATTAGGAAAAATGTCACGGCTTTCCGGCACATAACCGATACCCAGATGCGCAATCTCAAAGGTCCGTTTGCCCAGTATCTCCTGCCCTTTCCAGAGCATGGAACCCTGACAGTCAACCAGGCCCATGATGGCCTTGGCGGTGGTAGAGCGGCCCGAGCCGTTGCGCCCCAGAAGTGCCACGATCTCACCCGGCTGCACGCGCAAGTGAACGCCGTGCAGCACATGGCTCTTGCCATAAAACGCGTGCAGATTTTCTATTTTCAACATGATCAGTGCCCTCCCGCTGCTGCTTGGGAATCGGCGACCGAAGAACCCAGGTAGGCCTCCTGCACGCGCTGGCTGGCACGCACAGCGTCGGGCACATCGTAGGCGATGACTTCACCGTACACCACCACGGCAATCTTGTCGGCCAGGCCAAAGACCACACCCATGTCGTGCTCCACCGTCAAAAGGGTTTTCCCGACCGTCACGTCCTTGATCAGCTTGATGAAACGGCTGGTCTCGGACTTGCTCATGCCCGCAGTCGGTTCGTCCAGCAGGATGACGTTGGCACCACCGGCAATGGTGATGCCGATCTCAAGCGCACGCTGCTCGGCATAGGTCAGGTTCATGGCGAGAACGTCATGTTTTTTGTCCAGCTTGACCATTTCCATCAGTTCGTCGGCCCGCTCATTCGCATCGTCCAGGTCCGCCAGAAACTTCAGGAAGGTGTACTTGTAGCCCAGGCTCCAGAGCACGCCGCAGCGCAAATTTTCAAACACGCTGAGCTTCGGGAAAATATTGGTGATCTGGAAGCTGCGGCTCAGCCCCATGCGGTTGATCTCGAACGGTTTTTTTCCTTTAAGGCTTTGGCCGTTGAGCAACACATCACCGCTGCTAGGCTCAAACCGGCCGCTGATCAGGTTGAACAAGGTCGATTTGCCCGCGCCGTTCGGGCCGATGATGCCGACACGCTCACCGGCAGGAATCGCGAGATTGATGCCGCGAATGATCTCTGTCTTGCCAAAACTCTTGCGCAAGTCTTTCAATTCCAGCGCAAAATTTGACACCCCCACGCTGGCCACTTCGTGTGCTGCGCTGCCCCCCGAGGGGGCCCTCGCGCCTTGGGACGGCCCGGCGACGCTCACGCTCATAGCGCTTCCCTCCGTTTGATTTCTTTCTCGATGCTTTCCTGAATCTGAGCCCACTCGCGCGCGAACTGTCGACGGCAGACTTCAAACAGACCCAGCCCCGTCAACATCACAAAGACCGAGCCGAACCAGCTGTTGAGTCCCTTCGAGTCCAGCGTGGCGCCCAGGAACGTCAGCTCCGGGCCGAGTGCAGCATTCAGCTGCAGGTGGTAGATCATCTCGATCATCGCCCCGGCGCCGATCAGCACCACCAGAGCCGTCAACGCCAGCGCCAGATAGCTGACCCAGAGCTTTCGCAGGTAACCAAATACAGCCACCCGCAGGTTCATCATGATCAGCGAGGCCACGCCACCCGGCGCATACATCACCATGAACAGGAAAACCAGACCCAGGTAAAGCAGCCAGGCCTTGGTGAACTCGGACAACAACACGAACGCCAGCACCATGAGAATGGCACCAATGATCGGTCCGAAGAAGAAGGTCGCGCCGCCCAGAAATGTGAACAACAGATAAGCGCCCGAGCGGTAGCCGCTGACCACTTCCGAAGTGACAATTTCAAAGTTCAACGCCGCCAGACCACCCGAAATACCGGCAAAAAAGGCAGCGACGATAAAAGCAAAATACCGCACCTTCTGCGTGTCATAACCCACGAACTCAACGCGTTCGGGGTTGTCACGCACCGCATTCAGCATCCGGCCCAAGGGGGTGCGGGTGAACGCAAACATCAGGGCGGTACAGACAAAGGTATAGATGGCGATCAGGTAATACAACTGAATCTGCGGCCCGTACGTGATGCCAAAGGTCTTGGCACCGGCAACACGGTTGCCTGATACACCGCCCTCGCCGCCAAAAAACTCCGGAAACATCAGGGACATGGCCCATACCAGTTCGCCAATACCCATGGTAATCATCGCAAACGGCGTCGCCGCTTTCTTGGTGGTGACCCAACCCAGCAGGACGGCGACCAACATGCTGGCCAGGCCGCCCACAATGGGAATCAGGCTCACCGGCAAGGGCAATCCGCCGGTCACCAGATTCAAGGTGTGAATAGCGAGAAACGAGCCCATTCCGGAATAGACCGCATGACCGAAGCTCAGCATCCCGCCCTGCCCCAGCAGGATGTTGTAGCTGAGGCAAACAATGATGGCAATCCCCATTTGACTGAGCATGGTCTGGCTCAGGCTGCTGGTAAACAGCATGGGCACCGTCATTAATACCACGGCATACAGGGTCCAGACAAGGAAACGCCCGACATTGAGCGGCTTGAATTCATAAACATTCTTGCTCATCGATCAGCCCTCCCGCGTGCCAAGAAGACCCTTGGGCCGGAAAATCAGGATCAGCACCAAAAACAGATAAGGCAGGATCGGGGCCACCTGGCTGAGCTTGAGTTTGAGCACCGCATAACCGAAGGTCGAGGGCGTCAGGATGACACCCACCGTCTGCAGCGCCGACAGCAAGGAGGCGTCAATCGCCACCGCAAAGGTCTGCAGCACGCCAATCAGCAGCGAGGCCAGAAAAGCACCCGCCAGGGAACCCATGCCACCGACCACGACCACCACAAAAATCACGCCCCCCACCGAAAACGCCATGCTCGGTTCCGTGACATAGGCATTGCCACCAATGACACCCGCCAAACCAGCCAGCGCACAGCCACCGCCAAACACCAACATGAAGACACGCGGTACGTTATGCCCCAAAGACTCAACCATCTCGGGATGCGTCAAGGCCGCCTGAATGACCAGACCGATCCGGGTCCGCGTGAGCAACAGCCAGATGGCAAGCAACATCAACAGTGCCACCCCCATCATGAACGCCCGGTACATCGGGAACTGGGTGCCAAAAATAGTAAACAAGGGACCATCCAGCGCCACCGGCACCCGGTAGTCAACGGAACTGCGTCCCCATACCAGCTGCACCAATTCCAGAATGATGTAACTCAGGCCAAAGGTGATGAGCAGTTCGGGAACGTGCCCAAACTTGTGGACCCGACGCAGACAATACTTTTCAAACGCAGCGCCCAGCAGCCCCGCCAACAACGGCGCCAACAGCAAGGCCGGCCAGAAACCAATGATGGAGGTCACGGTGTACGCGAGGTAGGCGCCCACCATATAGAAAGAAGCATGCGCAAAGTTAAGAACGCCCATCATGCTGAAGATCAGCGTGAGGCCGGAACTGAGCATGAACAACAGCAAGCCGTAGCTGATGCCGTTCAGCAGTGAAATGGTGAAAAACTCCAATGTCAGGCGTCAGGCAGCTGGTAATCCTTGAGCAACTCGCGCAGCTTGATTTTCTGCATCTTGCCCGTGCCGCCCATGGGAATGGCATCGACAAAAATCACGTCATCCGGAATCTGGAACTTGGCCGTCTTGCCTTCATAAAACTGGAGTAGTTCTTCACGCGACACTTCTGCCCCCGGCTTCTTCACCACGGCGATGATCGGCCGTTCATCCCACTTGGGATGCTTCATGCCAATGCACGCCGCCATTGCCACGGCCGGATGGGCCATGGCAATGTTTTCCACATCAATCGAGCTGATCCATTCACCGCCAGATTTGATGAGGTCTTTGCTGCGGTCGGTGATTTGCATGTAGCCGTCCGCGTCAATGGTGGCCACATCGCCGGTCGGAAACCAGCCGTCCACCAGCGGGGAGCCGCCCTCGCCTTTGAAATACTCGCTCAGAATCCAGTGCCCCTTGACCAGCAGGTCGCCATAGGACTTGCCGTCCCAGGGCAGCTCGACACCTTCGCCATCGACGATTTTCATATCGACGCCAAAGAGTCCCCGCCCCTGCTTGAGCCGGACTTTCATTTTTTCTTCAGAAGTCATCGTCAGATGCTTGTTCTTGAGGGTGCAAACCGTCCCCAGTGGCGACATCTCCGTCATGCCCCAGGCGTGCAGCACCTCCACCCCATAGACGTCGTTGAAAGCCGTAATCATGGCCGGTGGACAGGCCGAACCGCCAATCACCGTGCGCTTGAGCGAGGAGAAACGCAAATTGCCGGTCTGCATGTGACTCAACATCATTTGCCACACGGTCGGCACACCGGACGCAAAGGTCACTTTTTCACTCTCGATCAACTCGTAAATCGACTTGCCGTCCATGGCCGGCCCGGGGAACACCAATTTGGCACCCGTCATGGCCGCCGAATACGGCAAGCCCCAAGCGTTGACGTGGAACATCGGAACCACCGGCAACACCGACTCCCGTGCGCTCATGTTCAGGGAGTCTGGCAAGGCACTCGACAGCGCATGCAGCAAAGTGGAGCGATGGCTGTACAAGGCCCCTTTGGGATTGCCCGTGGTGCCGCTGGTGTAACACATGCTGGACGCCGAATTTTCGTCAAACTCGGGCCACTGGTAGGTGCTGGACTTGGCGCCAATCCAGGCTTCATAACTCAACAGGCCGGGAATGCCGCTGTCAGCGGGCAATTTATCTGCATCACACAGCGCCACAAAGTGTTTGACGGTGGTGCAACGGCTGTGAATGGCTTTAACAATAGGTAAAAAACTCATGTCGAAACACAGCACCGTATCTTCGGCGTGGTTGGCAATCCAGGCAATCTGATCGGGGTGCAGGCGCGGATTGAGCGTATGCAACACACGGCCCGAGCCGCTCACACCAAAATACAACTCCAGATGGCGGTAGCCATTCCACGCCAGCGTGGCCACCCGGTCGCTGAATTGCAATTTCAAACCATCCAGGGCGTTGGCCACCTGTCGTGCACGCCTGGCAACATCCTTATAGGTGTAGCGATGAATATCCCCTTCCACCCGGCGCGAGACAACCTCACCTTCGCCATGGTGGCGTTCGGCAAACTCGATCAGCGACGAGATCAATAACTGGTGGCTTTGCATCAACCCAAGCATGGAAAACTCCTGAATAATGGTGAAACTGAAGGCGCATGGTACTGCGGTTTTTTTGATAACCCTGCCGGCTTCGGGTCGGGCGGCACTGCGAGACAATTCCGCCATGACCCTGGCTACAAAAAACACCCAAACGCTCGATGTGGGCTTGAGCTGGCGCAACAGTTTTGCCCAGCTGGGCAGGAATTTTTACACTCCGCTGGCGCCCTATCCACTGCCGGCACCCTACTGGGTGGGTCGCAGTATGTCGCTGGCCCGCGAGATGGGCCTGGATGAATCATGGCTGACCTCGGCGGAGCTGCTGGAGGTGCTGACTGGCAACCGCCCCCTGGCAGGCACGCAGCCTCTTGCCAGCGTTTACAGTGGCCATCAATTTGGCCAGTGGGCCGGGCAACTGGGCGATGGCCGAGCCATCTTGCTGGGCGAAACAACTGGCGGGCTGGAGCTACAGCTCAAGGGCGCGGGGCTGACACCCTATTCCCGCATGGGCGACGGACGGGCCGTGTTGCGCTCCAGCATCCGAGAATTTTTGTGCAGCGAGGCGATGCAGGGTCTGGGCATTCCGACGTCGCGCGCGCTGTGCGTCACCGGCTCGGACACACCGATCCGACGCGAAACCATCGAGACGGCGGCGGTGGTGACGCGGGTGGCGCCCAGCTTTATCCGTTTCGGCCACTTTGAGCATTTTTCTCACAGCGGCCAGCCCATGCAACTCAAAGCCCTGGCCGACTACGTGATCGACCGGTTTTACCCGGAATGCCGCGCGGGCGATAAATTCGCAGGCAATCCCTACGCCGCTTTGCTGGAGGCGGTCAGCGAACGAACCGCCAACATGGTGGCGCAATGGCAGGCGGTGGGGTTTTGCCATGGTGTGATGAACACCGACAACATGAGCATTCTGGGCCTGACCATCGACTACGGCCCGTTCCAGTTTCTGGACGCCTACGACCCCGGCCACATTTGCAACCACTCAGACGCGCAAGGTCGCTACGCCTTCAACAAGCAGCCCAACATCGCCTACTGGAACCTGTTTTGTCTGGGGCAGGCCCTGCTGCCGCTGATTGAAGAGCAGGAGCTCGCCCTCGCCGCCCTGGCGTCTTTCAAGACCGTGTTTCCCACTGCCCTTGAAAGGCTGATGCGCGCCAAGCTCGGCCTCACCGACCAGCCCGGCGGCACCTCAACGGACACGCCGGCGCAAGATCGGACCCTGATTGAAGACATCCTGAAGCTGCTGGCCCAGGACCGGGTGGACTACACCATCTTCTGGCGGCGCCTGAGCCATTCCAGCGCGGGCACCGAGACAGCGGCGGTGCGTGACCTGTTTCTGGACCGGGAAACTGCGGATGCCTGGTTGCTACGTTATTCAGAGCGGCTTGCGCAGATACCACGGGGGCTAGCGACCGATTTAATGCTTAAAACCAACCCAAAGTTTGTGCTGCGCAACCATTTGGGCGAACAAGCCATCCGAGCAGCGAAACTAAAAGACTTTTCGCAAGTCGATACCTTGCTGCTGCTGCTTGAATCGCCCTTTGCGGAACATCCGGGTTTTGATGACTACGCCGACTTTCCTCCCGATTGGGCCTCCGGCATCGAAATCAGCTGCAGTTCCTGAACCATCCCGCCATAAAGTGAACCCCCGTCATGACCTACAAAATTGAAAAAACCGACGCCCAGTGGAAAACCCTGCTGACTGAGAAAGGCGCCGAGCCACTGGCCTTTGAGGTCACACGCCACGAAGCGACCGAACGCGCCTACACCGGCAAACTGGAGGGCAACCAGGCCGCAGGCATTTACAAATGCATTTGCTGCGACAAGCCCTTGTTTGATTCCAGCACCAAGTTCGAGTCCGGTTGCGGCTGGCCCAGCTATTTCCAGCCCATTGACGAGGCCGCCGTGGACACCAAAGTGGACGGTACGCTGCGGATGAAACGCACCGAGGTGCACTGTGCCGACTGCGGCGCCCATCTGGGTCATGTGTTTGAAGACGGCCCGACTCCCACCGGTCTGCGCTACTGCATGAACTCGGCTTCGTTAAACTTCACCCCTACATGAAAATACTGATCGACTTCTTCCCCATCCTGCTGTTTTTTGGCACTTACAAGCTTTACGACATTTATGTGGGCACCGGCGTGCTGATGGCCGCCACCGTGCTGCAAATGGCCTTGATCTACGCGATTGACCGCAAACTGACGGTCATGCACAAGATCACGCTGGCCCTGGTACTGGTTTTTGGCGCGTTGACCCTGGGGCTGCACGACGACCGCTTTATCAAATGGAAACCCACCGTGCTGTACGCCGCCATGGCGATTGGCCTGGCACTGGCAGTTTGGGTGTGGAAGAAAAACTTCCTCAAACTGATGCTGGGCAGCCAGCTGGAACTGCCTGACCCGGTGTGGATGCGGCTCAACGTTGTCTGGGTTGCCTATAGCGCATTCATGTCGCTCATCAACGCCTACGTGGCCGCCTACTACAGCACGGAAGCCTGGGTTAACTTCAAGCTCTGGGGCTATGCGTTTCCGCTGGTCTTCATCATTGGCCAGGGCTTTTACATTTCGCGTTACCTCAAACCGGACGAGCCCAAGGCCTGAAACCCATCACCATGACACACCCCACCCAGTCAGCAGCGCCCACCGTACAACAGCTTGAGCTGCGTCTGCGCGAAACCCTCCAACCCGTCACGCTGGAGGTGGTGGATGAGAGCTTTCAGCACAGTGGCCATACCGGTGCAAACGGCACCGGCTCGGGCACCCACTTTCGGGTCAAGATCACTTCACATTTTTTTACCGGCAAGTCGGCCGTGATGCGCCACCGCCTTGTGTATGATTCACTGCAAGACTTCATGGATCAGGGCCTGCACGCACTGGCCATTGAAGCCCACTTACCACCCGTTTGAACCTGATTATTTATAACTTATTACTTAGGGAACCCGAATGAAAATGAAACTTTTATCAGCTGTTGCAACTGCCGCGATGCTTTGCACCCTGGCACCGGCTGTTTTGGCGCAAAACGTGGCAATCGTCAATGGCAAAGCCGTGCCCAAAGCACGCCTGGACGCACTGACCCAGCAAATTACCCGCTCGGGCCGCCCGGTGACGGCTGAAATGCAAGGCCAAATCAGGGACGAAGTCATCGCCCGCGAAATTTTCATCCAGGAAGCCCAAAAACAGGGGCTGGACACCACTGAGGATTTCAAAATCCAGCTCGAATTGGCGCGCCAGACGATTCTGATCCGTGAACTGTTTGGCAATTACCAGAAGGCCAACCCCGTCACCGATGCCGAGATCAAGGCCGAGTACGACAAATTTGCAGCTGCCAACAATGGCAAGGAATACCGCGTCCGCCATATCCTGGTTGAAAAAGAAGACCAGGCCAAAGCCATCATTGCCCAGCTGAAAAAGGGCGGCAAATTTGAAGAAATTGCCAAAAAATCCTCCAAAGACCCAGGCTCTGCAGCCAAGGGTGGCGATCTCGACTGGGCCGGCGCCGGCAACTATGTTGCCGAGTTCTCCGAAGCCCTGACCAAGCTGACCAAGGGCAAGACAACCGAGACGCCCGTCAAGACACAATTCGGCTATCACATCATTCGTCTGGACGATGTCCGCGATGCCCAGTTGCCGAAATTTGAGGACGTCAAACCCCAAATTGCACAGCAATTGCAACAACAAAAGATGGCCAAATTCCAGGAAGAACTGCGCGCCAAGGCGAAGGTCGAATAAGACTGCGGCTGATTTCTGCAAAAAAAAGCGGCATCAAGCCGCTTTTTTTTCGTCGCCTTTTTATTTGGCGAGCCAGGCCAGCGCCATCAAGGCTGCAATCATCACCGGCTGGTGCAGCATGTAATAGCTCAGACTCCAGCGCCCGATTTTTGCCAGCGGCTTAAGCGCTCCGGGTAAGCGCCATGACAAGCGCCCCGCACCCTGGTTCGACAACCAGATCCCGGCCGCCACCCCCCACCACATCACCCCCAGCCAGGGCAGCAGCGGCACGTAGTCCTCGGTGATGGGCTTGCGCGTAATCAGACCCAGCCAGTTAAGTTGCGGCGAATTAAAAATATCGGCAAATTGGGCCATAGCCCCCGTCTCCAATGCGTAGGCAGCTATGAATTTAATAGCTATCGCCACCGCACCCAGCAACCACAACCAGCCACCCCAGCGCGTCGTCAGGCGCGCGATGATCAGCATCAGGGCCATGCCGTGCAGCACACCAAAATAAATAAAACTTTGCGGGTACATCAGCCACGACCCCGCTGTGACCAGCAAGGCACAAGCCACCACCTGCGCCCAGCGGCGCCAAAAACGGGGCCAGCTCTGCCCCTGCGCCACCGCGATGGCCTGCCCCAGCCCTGCACAAAACAAAAACAGACTCAAGATCAGGGTGCGCTGCCAGGTCCAGAGCGGGTCACGGTAAAAATCCTGTCTGACATACCCAAATTGATTGAGATCGAAACAAAAGTGAAACGCCGTCATCCACACCATGGCCAGACCACGCAAGGCATCCACGGCTTCAAATCGGGGTACAGCAGGGAATGGGGAGTTGCGCAGCATGGCCTGACGATACCCGATCAGTAAGGGAATAAATAACCATCCGTCCGTCTCCGATCCCTGGAATAGCGCTGCCGCACAGGCTTCAGTCGCCGACGACTCTAGAGGAGGTTGTAGGTCACCGTGACGATCAGCTTCTCAGAAAAAGCGCCGGCCAACAGAGTGAACTGTCCGGGCGGAACCTTGCCGTAGAAAGTGTGCGACCGGTGGGTGATGAGTAAGCTGAGGGAGCCACTAAACAGCCCGCCGGTGCTGCCGTCGCCCCAAACCGTGCTGTAGAGGGCGTCGGTGTACACGTTGTAGGCCATGTAGTCGCCGCCGTTGGTGGTGTTGTTGAGGTAGCGGGTGCTGATGTGGTCACCCGAGCCGTAGCCGCTGAGCCCCAGGCTGACGGTGTAACCGACGCTTCCCACTACGATGCCGAGGCATGAGACCTCCGCCGTCCCTGTGTCGGTTTTGACAGCCGATGGTTGGTAGACGCCGAAGGTCAGCGGGTCGGTGACCGACACCGAGCAAAGCGCCAGTGCCAGTGCGTTGTCAGCGCCGACCCAGAGGCCCGCGCCCAGCGTCAGCACGGCGTAGCGACGCAACCAACGTGAACGTGATGTCGTCATGGTTGTCCTTCCTCACAGGCCAGTGGCCCGATTTTGCCGGGCGCGCCGTCCGGGCTGGGCGGCACGACCAGCCCCAGCGTGCAGTCTCCCTTGGGCCAGTGGACCTGCAGGCGCAGGCGTTCCCCAGGCAAGTCGGTCAGCCAGACCTCGCCGCGGCGGCCCGTGATGAACTCGGGGCCGTCGGGCAGCAGTCGCACCTGGGCGCCCACCGGCACGGGCGTGCCGTCGCGCTGCTGCAACACGACCAGTGCCTGGCGCGTGCGCCGCGCGCCAAAGTCTACCACCACGCCGCTGCGGGCATAGGGCCTCACCTCCTGCGTGGTGCTGGTCACCTGCACGTCCAGCGGCAGGTCCACCGGGTCGATCTCGATCCGGTTTTTCTGCCATGGCAGCAGCCCCGGCACAAAGGCCAGGCCGCGCGCGTCGGTCCGGGTCACCACCTGGTGGCTGTATTGGATCGGCACGCCTTCGACGCCAGCCACCTTAACCACCGCTACGCTGCCGTCACCCACGGGACGCGAGGCAAAGGCCAGACCGTCCAGCCAGCCCACGGAACCCCGTCCGCCCACCCGGGTGGACACCTCGCCCTGCCCGTTGGCCACGGCGTCCAGCGCCCATTCGGAGTGGCTGGCGTGATACTGCAGTCCGGCCTGGGCGCGCTGGCTATCGCTGCTGGAACCCTCCAGCCGCCAGCCCAGACCCGGGCCGGCTGGCGGGTTGCGTGCGGCCGAAACTGTGCTGGTCAATTGCCCGGCCGTGCCGCGGTCCACACGGCCGGCCATGTAAAGGCCGCTGTCCAGCGGCAAGTTGACGGTTACCCCGACATACCAGCCTTGTTCGCCCTCCAGCCGCTTGTTCGCCACCAGGCTCAGGCTGGCAGGCCGCCACAGGGGCAGGCTCAGCGACAGGCCGAGCGCAGTCACCCGGTCGCCGTCCCAGCGTGTCTGGCGCACATAGCTCAGGCCGCCGCCCACGCCGTCCCACAGCGAGCCGCCCAGGCTGGCGAGCCAGCGCTCGCGCGGGCGCAGGGCCACGGCCGCAGGGTCGATGGCCTCGCCGAAGGGCGCAAAGCCCTGGCTGGCATATTCGTACTGCAGCGCACCGCCGCCGCGCGGTGAGTTGCGCTCGATGCCCGCCTGCAACATGTGACCGCTTTCCTGCTGGCCCTGACGGTCGCCGGCAGCGGCCGCCAGGGCCAGGCGCGCCACGCCCCAGTCGCCCAACAGACCGGCCAGCTCCACACCAGTGGCGCGGCGCCCGCCCTGCAGCTCCAACCGTGCCTCGCCGGTCAGACGGTTCGTCAGCCCCTGGCGCCAGGTGGCGGCGCCAAAGCCGTCGCCGTAGTCACTGTCGCGCCCGTAGCCGGTGCGCAGCCAGCCGGCTTCAAATGAAAAATCCGTCAGACCCGACGCCAGCAGCCGGGGCGAGGCGTAGTAGCTCTGCCGTACCACGGTTTCGCGCCCCAACAGGTCGCGCACCACCAGGTCGATCTCGCCCGCGCCGGTGACGATGGGCACATTGGGCAGGTCAAATGGGCCCGGTGGCACCGACTGGCTCAGTCGGCGTGCGTTGTTCACCAGCACATCCACCGTGGAGGGCAGGGTCGCCTGGCCCGCCATCGAAATCTGCGGCAGCGTAACAAAGCCCGGGTGCATATCAAAATCACGCCCCCAGCGAATACCGCCATAGCGGGCCGGGCGGCTCCAGCCGCCGCTCACACCCACGGTGTCGCCCACCACCAGGGTTTCCATGCGCTGCGGCAGGTCGTAGCGCCAGTAGGTGTCGAGCCGCGTGGCTTGCTGCTCGCTGCCGGTATCGCTGACGAGGGCCGAGCTCACGAAGGTGCCCAAACGGTTGAAGGCCAGCGCCTCCAGGGTCGCACCGCTCGTGGTTTGACCGCCGCTGTGGCTCAGCGTGAGGTCGTAGTTAAGCATCACGCCCGGCTGGGGCCGCGGCGGCGGCTCGGCCCCATCGTCCTGCGCTCCCAGTTTGGAGCCGACAAAAGCACTGGCTGGCGCGGTGATGTCCATCTGCAGACTCTGCCGGTTGATCTGCCAGGTGGTACCCTGCGCATGCTCCAATTCATAGGCGGGTGTCCCATCGCACATGGCGACGTTGTGATCCGGCGGTGCCAGGTGGGCCTCGTTCCAGGCCTCGACCGGCACCAGCAGCTGGCCACCGGGTGTTTGCTCGCAATGCACCACGTCCGGGAGCTTCTGGCCGTTGACGGTGACATCCACCAGGAATTCCTCCCTGGCGCACTGGGCAAATCCGCTTTTCTCGCGAGGAATGCCGGCTTGTGGCGGGGCCGTCGGCTCCAGTCGCAGAACCCAGGAATCACCGACGCGGCGCAGATGCGGCGACACGGCCCAGCCGAGCATGAGCTCCAGCCGCGTCTCGTTGGGCGTGCTGTGCAAAGCCAAAGCCTGCAGCGGTCCCTCGCCCCCGGGCGGCAACACGGGCAGGGGGCGGGTGAGCGTCACAGTGGGAGCGTCGGTCCAGACCAGCACCAGACGGTGCGGGGCGGGCGTACTTGCGCCCGACCAATCGAGAACAGGCTCCAGGCGGGCGTCCATGCGCAGACGCAACTGCACGGTGGCACCATCCGGCTGCAGCAGGCTCACGGCCAGTGGCAAACCTGCGGCAGACGCAGCCCATGCCAGCTGCAGCAGGCCCAGCCACAGCAGCGCCAGCGCCAGCGCCTGCCGTAGCGGGCGCAAGGGCTCAGCGAGGCGGCAAGGACAACTCGGCAGAAACCGGGCCGCCGGAGGTCTCGGCGGTCACTTTCATCGAACCGCTCCCATGGGGCGGCAGTTCGAAGGTCCACTCCTTCCAGGCGCCCGCCAGTACCACGGTGGGCGTCTTGAGGTCCTTGTGCCAGCCAGCCCCCTCGACGAATATGCGCTGGGTCTTGAGGCGGCGACTGCCGTCGTTGGACAAGCGCACGCAACCAGCGGGTGCCGGGTCGGCGCAGGCCCCCAGGCGCGGCAATGCCTTGCCTGCAGCGGCACCGGCGACCATGACCGGCAGGTCGTGGCGAATACGCAAGTTGACACCCTTTCCCTCGGTAAAATCGGTCACATCTTCCAGGTACAGGCGGAACGCCTGTTCGCCGGCCTTGGGGAAAGCACCGCGCAGGGTAACGCGAAACAGCTGGGAGGTCTTGGCGGGGATTTCCACAATCGCCGGCACCACCAGCAACGCGTCGGTTTCGTCGTAACGGTCAACGTTGTTGACTTGCGACCAGAGAGCCGAGCCCGACTGGATGATCACCGGCGTCGTGCCGGTGTTTGTTATCGTGACGCGACCCACACGCTTCATCCCTGACAACTCGACCGCTACGGGTGTGATCGACATGCCGGCAATGGCCGGAAGCACACCAGCCCAGCAGGCAAGCGCAACGCCCGCTGCCAGCCACTGACGTCCCTTGGACAGATTAAGGTTGAGCATCATCATGGTGTGTAGTTGATTGTCATCGTCACCGAGTCAGTGTAGGCACCCGTTACCTGGTTGCTTAACGCTGCCGCAAGGATGCGGCCATAGACGGTGAAGCTTTTGTTGGTGCCGTCACCGGTGATCGTGTAGGCCGTGGTTGCGCCATTATCGGCGGCAATCTCGGTGGTGTAGGAGTTGTTGTAGAGGTGGTATTCGATCAAATCAGCCGTCGTAACGTTCTTCATCCGGCGGTAGGTCGCCCCCTTGTTGACCCCGTCATTCAGGGTCACGGTGCCTTCGGTTCCGCTGGTGCAGATCACGGCAACGATGGTGGTTGCATCATGCTCAGCGTTTGCCTCCAGTATGCCGGCAGTGCCCACGTTGATCGAAGTAATATTGCCGAAATTCAGGGTCTGGTCACCGATCGAACACGCACCTTGAACGGTCGCGTTGACGGTGAGCATTCCGGTCTCTGTCCCCGCCGCCCACGCCCCGCCGCTGCCCAGCAGCCCACCGGCCAGCGCCATGGGACCGAGGGCCAGTGCGAACCTGTTTCTCTTTGCTTTCATGGTGTACCCTTTCATCAAAATTCGTAGCAACAGCGCCCCAACCCGCCCGGTTCTGCCGCCGCTCCATTATGAATGGGTGCTTGCCTGCGAATTTTGATAAATATCATGATCAAGCGACGGCCCTGTAATTTGAGTGCCAACGCCGGACGGGTCACGGCGGCGCGCTGAGTTCGGCGTTCAACACCCGGCCTTCGACCTTGGCGTTGACCCGGATCGGTCCTTCGTAGTGCGGAGCCAGGTCGAAGGTCCATTGCGTCCAGGCACCCGCCAGCACTGTGGCGCCACCCCTGATTTCCTGCCGCCAGCCTGGGCCTTCAACGCTCAACCGGTACAGCCGGATACGCTGGTTGCCAGCGTTGTCCAGCCGCACGCAGCCTTTGCCGACGGGCGCGGCGCACAGGCGCCAGTGCGGGGCGAATCGGGCGGCTCCGGCAGGCATGGCAAACACCGGCAGGTTGTGACGGAAACGCAAGTTCAACACCCCCGTTGACTCGCTTGTGTCCTGCGTAATGTCTTCAAGCATCAGCCGGTAGGCGCGTTCACCCGCCCCCACCCCGCGCGCGCGCCAGGAAATAATGAAAACCTGGCTGGCTCCCGGCGCAATGTCGGCAATCGGCGGCACCACCAGCAGGTCCTGTGTGCCCTCGTAGTGGTCCTGATCCTCCACCTGCTGCCAGACCAGGGTTTCGACCTGAAACCGCATGGCTTTGGTCGAGTCGTTGTGCAAGCTCACCGCAGCCACCGGACTTTTGGCCGTCAACTCGACCAGGACGGGCGAGATCATCACGGCCTCGGCAGTCGGCGCCAAAAAAAACACGAACGCAGGCAGCAAACAACTGAGCGCCCAGCGGGACGAGTGAACTTTCGAACGGGTCAAAGGACTGGCTCCTGCAGAGGTGTGTTCAATAGTCAAGGGTCAGATTGGCGGTTCCGGAATAGGAACCCGGGTAAACGTTCTGGCGTGCGGCAATCCGTCCGAAAATTGTGACGTATTGAACCAAACCAGTGCCGGTGCCGGCGAGTGTCCCGGCGGTCTTGGTCACGGGCAGCTCTGTCCCGACCGAGCGGTTTGCGCTGGATGCATACAACTTGTAGGTGAGTTCCCTGGCCGTTCCACCACCGTCCGCCACCATCTTTCTGTCAGCCAATGCCGTGGTCGAATAGATCTGGTAGGTTTGGAGGTTCGTACATTGAACCGTCACCGTGCTGCCACTGTCGCCATCCGTCGGACTCGCACTCAGCGGGTCATAGCTTCCGAACGCCAGAGTGCCATTGCTGATGATGCACGTCGTCGAGACGTTTGCCGTCACGCTGAGCTCCGCAGTAGCCTGCACCGCCAGCGCGGCCCCGTTGCCCAGCATCAGCGCACCGATCACCAGTGCCAGCTGACTCATTTTCGAGCTCATCTCGAACTCCTTTTTAAAAACTGAGTTCAAGTATCGCAGCCGGTGGCCCATCCAGCAAGCAAGCGCCGCTGGGATGACCACCTCTAAACGCCGTTGCCGGCTTGTTGTGTGTCTGCTTACCCCACCCACTTGCGCGCGTTCTGCCACAACTGCATCCACGGGCTGAACGCTGACGGATCACCGCTGGTCCAGCTCATCTGGATATTGCGGAACACGCGCTCGGGGTGCGGCATCATGGCGGTGAAGCGCCCGTCCGCCGTGGTCACCGCCGTCAAACCGCCGGGGCTGCCGTTCGGGTTGAACGGATAGGCCTCGGTGGCGGTGCCGTGGTTGTCGGTGAAGCGCATGGCGGCGATGGCTTTGTCGGCGTTGCCCCGGTACTTGAAGTTGGCAAAGCCCTCGCCGTGCGCCACGGCGATCGGCAAGCGGTGGCCCGCCATGCCGGCGAAGAACAGCGACGGCGACTCCAGCACTTCAACCAGGCTCAGGCGCGCTTCAAAGCGCTCGCTCTGGTTGGTGGTGAAGCGCGGCCAGTCTTGGGCGCCGGGGATGATATCGGCCAGTTCGGCAAACATCTGGCAGCCGTTGCACACGCCCAGGCCAAAGGTGTCGGTGCGAGCGAAGAAGGCCTTGAACTGGTCGGCCAGCACCGGGTTGAAGGTGATGGAGCGCGCCCAGCCGATGCCGGCGCCCAGGGTGTCGCCATAGCTGAAGCCGCCGCACGCGACCACGCCCTTGAAGTCGGCCAGATTGGCGCGTCCACTCTGCAGGTCGGTCATGTGGACGTCAAAGGCTTCAAACCCGGCTTCGGTGAAGGCATAGGCCATCTCGGTATGCGAGTTGACGCCCTGCTCGCGCAGCACCGCCACTTTGGGGCGAGACAGCAGCAAGGCTGGACTTGCTATTGAATTAATAGCTTCTTGCGCAGACTCGACGGGGGCTAGAGGCTGATTTGATAATAAGTTCAGGTGCATGCCCGGGTCCAGTGGATCCCCAGCGGCGGCGTGCTCGGCATCAGCACAAGCCGGGTTGTCGCGCTGCTGGCAGATCTTCCAGCTGGTGGCGTCCCAGACCTGGTGCAGGTCCTGCAATTTGGCGCTGAACACGGCTTTGGCGTCGCGCCAGACTTGCACCGCGCCGACGCCGACCTGGATGGCCGAGTCGGCCGGACGGGTTTTGCCGATGACATGGCTGTATTTGCTCAAGCCATGCTCGCGCAGGGTTTGCATGACTTCATTGCGCTGCGCCGTGCGCACTTGCAGCACCACGCCCAGCTCTTCGCTAAACAGGGCTTTGAGCGTGAGTTCTTCGCGCCGGGCACTGACTTGGCCGGCCCAGTTTTTGCTGTCGCCGTGGTCGGCGCGGCTGTCGGTAATGCCGTCGCCCTCTGTCACCAGCAAATCGACGTTGAGCGACACGCCGACGTGACCGGCAAACGCCATTTCGCAGACGGAGGCAAACAGGCCGCCATCGCTGCGGTCGTGGTAGGCCAGAATTTGGTCCTGGGCACGCAAGGCGTTGACGGCATTGACCAGGTTCACCAGGTCTTGCGGGTGGTCCAGATCCGGCACCTCATTGCCCAACTGACCCAGCGTTTGCGCCAGTATGCTGCCGCCCATGCGGTTCTGGCCGCGGCCCAGGTCGATCAGCACCAGCGTGGTGTCATCGGTCGCGTTCAGCTGCGGCGTCAAGGTGCCGCGCACATCGGCCAGGGTGGCAAAGGCGGTCACGATCAACGAGACCGGCGAAGTGACCTTTTTGGCAACACTGCCGCTACCGGCGGGGCTTGCAGGTTCGCTCCACTGCGTGCGCATGGACAACGAATCTTTACCCACCGGGATCGAAATACCCAGCGCCGGGCACAGTTCCAGGCCGACGGCTTTCACCGTGGCGTAGAGCGCGGCGTCTTCACCCGGCTCGCCGCAAGCGGCCATCCAGTTGGCCGACAGTTTGACTCTTGAGAGCTCAAAGGGCGCCGCCAGCAAATTGGTGATGGCCTCGGCCACCGCCATGCGGCCAGACGCCGGGGCGTTAACCGTGGCCAGCGGCGTGCGCTCGCCCATGCTCATGGCTTCACCGGCAAAACCTTTGTAATCCGCCAGCGTCACGGCGCAGTCAGCTACCGGCACTTGCCACGGGCCGACCATCTGGTCGCGGTGGCTGAAGCCGCCCACGGTGCGGTCGCCAATGGTGATGAGAAAGCGCTTGGACGCCACGGTCGGGCTGGCCAGCACGTCAATGCAGGCTTTTTGCAAATCCACACCGGTCAGGTTGACGGGGGCAAACGTGCGCTCCACCGTTTTCACGTCGCGGTGCATTTTGGGCGGTTTGCCGAGTAACACGTTCATCGGCATATTCACGGGCGACTCTTTACCGGCATCGACCAGTTCCAGTTGGCGCGCTTCAGTCGCCACGCCGACCACGGCAAACGGGCAGCGCTCGCGCTCACACAGGGCCTTGAACATTTCCAGCGATTCGGGCGCGATGGCCAGCACGTAGCGTTCCTGGCTCTCGTTGCACCAGATCTCTTTCGGTGCCATGCCGGATTCTTCCAGTGGCACGGCGCGAAGATCGAAGCGGGCACCGCGCCCGGCGTCGTTGGTCAACTCGGGGAAGGCGTTGCTCAAACCACCGGCGCCGACGTCGTGGATCGCCAGAATCGGGTTGCCGCTACCGGAGGGGCCTCCTGTATTGCCCTGAATCCAGCACTGGTTGATGACTTCCTGCGCCCGGCGCTCAATCTCGGGGTTGCCGCGCTGCACCGAATCGAAGTCGAGTTCCGCCGCGTTGGCGCCGGTGGCCATCGAGCTGGCCGCGCTGCCGCCCATGCCGATGCGCATGCCGGGGCCGCCGAGCTGGATCAGCAAGCTGCCGGCGGGAAACTCAATCTTGTGCGTCTGCGTAGCGTCGATCACGCCCAGGCCGCCGGCGATCATGATCGGCTTGTGATAGCCGCGCTGCTCTTCTTTGGCCGAAGCGACACCCGCTGCGTCCAGCACGGAATAATTCAAACTCTGCTCGTATTCGCGGAAGTAACCGAGCAAATTGGGGCGGCCAAACTCGTTGTTGAACGCCGCACCACCCAAGGGGCCCTCAAGCATGATCTGCAACGGGCTGGCGATATGGCCGGGCTTGCCATAGGACGCATCCGGATTATTGGGGGTCAGATTCCAATTAATTTTGGACACGGTAAAGCCGGTCAAACCCGCTTTGGGTTTGGAACCGCGCCCGGTGGCACCTTCGTCGCGGATCTCGCCGCCCGCGCCGGTGGCGGCGCCGGGGAATGGCGAGATGGCGGTCGGGTGGTTATGAGTCTCCACCTTCATCAGGATATGATTTATTTCACTATGCTTTTCATAGCTGCTTGCGCTTATTCCACGGGGGCTAGAGGCTGATTTTGCTACAAACCGCTCAACCTGCGTGCCTTCCATCACCGACGCATTGTCGGAGTACGCCACCAGCATGTGCTGCGGGTTGGTCTGGTGCGTGTGGCGGATCATGCCGAACAGGCTCTGCGCTTGCGCCACGCCGTCAATCGTGAACTCGGCGTTGAAGATCTTGTGGCGGCAGTGCTCGCTGTTGGCCTGCGCAAACATCATCAGCTCCACATCGGTGGGGTTGCGCTGCAAGTGCGTGAAGGCCTGCACCAGGTAGTCAATCTCGTCGGCCGCCAATGCCAGGCCGAACTGGCTATTGGCCGTTTCCAGTGCCGCCTTGCCGCCGTTCAAAACGTCCACATGGGCCATCGGCGCCGGCTGCAATTCAGTGAACAGACCGCAGGCACTGGCGCGGTCAAACATCACACTCTCGGTCATGCGGTCATGCAACAAGGCGCCGAGCTGCGCCAGTTGCGCCTCGGACAAGGTCGGCTTGCTCAGCAACCCGGCTTTGAGCGTGACGCGGTATTCCAGCACCCGCTCCACCCGGCGCACCGCCAGGCCGCAGTTGTGGGCAATATCGGTCGCCTTGGAAGCCCAGGGCGACACCGTGCCAAACCGCGGCGTCACCACAATCAGGGCGCCATCCGCCGGGCCGGCATAAGGATCGCCATAGGTCAGCAACGCCGCCAGCTGGTCTTTGAGTGCTTGCGGCGGCTCGACGTCCGACGTCACCAGGTGCACAAACCGCGCGGCCACACCGTTGATCTTGTCGTGAACGGCTTGCAGGCTCGGCAAAAGCTGCTGGATACGAAAACTGCTGAGAGCGCTGCCGCCCTCGAATTGGGTAATGTGCAGGGTCACTTTGATGGCCTGGATTGGGGGGCTGACTGGGTTGAAAATTGACTCACGGCGCAGGCGCTGACTGGGCCCGACCGTGAAGACCCCAGATTTTAACTGTGCAAAGGGTCTGCAGACGGCCACGAGCTGCACCAATCCCATTTTGGGACTAAAATTCACCCATGCGAGTTATCTCAAAAGCAACGCTGGTGGAGTTCTGGCTCAGGCACCCGGCGTCAAAGCAGGCCTTACAAACGTGGTTTGAAGATGCCAGTCACGCGCAGTGGAAGACTTCGCAGGACATCAAGCTCCGGTATGCCAGCGCCAGTTTTGTGGCCGCCAACCGCGTGGTGTTCAACATCAAGGGCAACGATTACCGCCTGGTGGTGGCGGTGGCCTACCGCTTTGCGGCCCTTTACATCAAGTTTGTTGGCACGCACGCACAGTACGACGCCATCGACGCTGCCACCGTGGAGAATCAGCCATGAAAAAGCCCGACCGCTACCCCATTCGCCCCATCCGTACCGATGCCGATTACCGTGCCGCATTGGCTTTGGTTGCGCCTTATTTTGATAATGAGCCCGAGATTGACAGCGACGCTGGCGCGCACTTTGAAGCCATGGTCACATTGATCGAAGCTTATGAGGCCAAGCACTACCCCATGAGCCCGCCTGATCCGATAGAGGCTATTCTGTTCCGCATGGAGCAGCAGGGCCTGAAACCCAAAGACCTGGAGCCCATGATTGGCCAGAGGAACCGGGTATACGAGGTGCTTAACGGCAAGCGCAAGCTGACCATGGCGATGGTGTGGCGCCTGCACACCGGGCTGGGCATTCCGGCAGAGAGCCTGATCCGTCAGCCAGGCTGATAGGCCGCTGAAAACCTCGTTCAGCCTTTTGAGCCGTCATTCTTACCAAGGCATAGACATCATCAAGGCTGCAAATTTTTGCTCAAATCCTCGCAGTTGTCGCAGTAACTGTGCCTCCATCGGCCTCGGCCTTCAGGATCAGCGCCCACAGTCCGTCAGACAACGGGCCTCTGACGTAGAAACGCAAGCCGCCGAATTTCTCCTTGATCTGGGCGATGCGCGGCCAGCATTCCTTGGTCACTCCTTGTGAAATTAGCGTCTCGATTTCGAGTTCGCAGGCCCGGCTCAAACGGTCAATCAGGGCAAACCAGCCGTCGCCACATTCGATGCCGCGCTCATCAAACGGGGCCGTGTCATCTTGCAAGCGCTTTTCAAGCTCGGAAATTACTTCCGGATTAACGAGGCGCTTCCCCGGCTTGCGAAAAAATTTCGGATAGCGCCGTAACAGTTCAGCCTGCAATTCAACTTGCATCGCTTTGCCCCGACTGCTCCGGCAATGAAACTGACGACCTTATCCAGTGAAGCATGAAGATCAAAAATTTTGAGCCCAGCGTTGCCAGAAGCCGGGCTCATCGTGGGCGGCGTTTTCCATGGCTTTGTCGAGTGGGCAGTAGAAAAAGGTGGCCTCTGGAAACCGCATGGTGCCATCGAGGAGTTCGAGAAATGCTTGCAAGGCCTGAAAGGCAGGCAGGGACGCATCAAATGGCAAATCGATATAAATTTGCCCACGGTAGCCCATCATCAAACACTCGTTGGCGAAATGACCACAAGGGTTCCAACCAATGCCCCGAGCCGCCAGCCAGTCGATGATCTGCTGGCGGATCGGCAGCGTTTTCCAATCAAAGTCATCCGACCCCAGGATTTCTTCGTCATCTGGCGTGCCAGATGCTGGCGGGTGGAACACCACATACAAGACATCGCGCTGTTTCTGACGCGCAATGGCGTCAATGTGTTCAATCAGCACCGGCATGAAATTCTCCTGACTTGTGACAGTGACGCCAGTATGGTCAGTTCTGCGTCAATCTGTGACGTAGCCATGCGCAGTAAAAACCGCGCAACAGCGTGCGACACGTTCCATCGCACAAGCTTTGATACTCTGGGTTTCAGCATCAATTGAAATCCCATGAATAAACATGCCGCCACCATCCCGAAGGACTTGATCGACGCTCTCAGAAAAGCAAAGCATGTCGTGGTGTTCACGGGTGCCGGGGTTTCGGCTGAAAGCGGCATCCCCACCTTTCGCGATTCGCTCACGGGTTTGTGGGAATGTTTCAATGCCGAAGACCTGGCCACGCCCGGCGCCTTTCGCAAAGACAAGGAACTGGTCTGGGGCTGGTACGAATGGCGGCGCATGAAGGTGTTGCGCGCGCAGCCCAACCCCGCCCACATCGCCATCGCAGCATTGGCGCAGCTTGTACCCAAACTCACCGTTGTCACGCAAAACGTGGACGATCTGCATGAACGCGCGGGCAGTACCGATGTGCTGCACCTCCACGGCAGCCTGCACTCACCGCGCTGCGCCACTTGTGGCCAAGCCCACATTGTCCCGCCGGGCATCCCGGATGAACCTGAAGGGGGCCGTCGATTAAGCCCTCCCGTTTGCAGTTGTGGTGGTTTTGTCCGCCCGGGCGTCGTCTGGTTTGGGGAAGACCTGCCGGTCAGGGAGTTGCACCGGGCATTTAGAGCCGCCCAGGAGTGCGACGTGCTGTTCACCATCGGCACCTCGGGTCTGGTGCAACCGGCGGCACGCATTCCTTCACTGGCAAAACAAGCGAGGGCCAGCGTGGTGCAGATCAATCCGACAACTACCGGGCTGGATCGTGAATGCACCTGGTCGCTGCGAGGCGCCGCCGGGGACATCATGCCCAGCCTGCTGCAAGCGGCGTTTGCGTCAACCTAAGCCGATGATCTTGTTCCTCGACTTCGATGGCGTGTTGCATCCCCAGTACGAGGATCAGCCGGTGCCGGCGGATGTGGCGTTTTGCCACCTGGCGCGATTTGAGTCGATCATGCGCGACTTCCCACAGGTGGAGATAGTCATCAGCTCAACTTGGCGGGAGCAATTCAGTCTTGATGAACTGCGTGCCTGGTTTTCAGCCGACGTTGCAGTCCGAATCACGGACACGACACTCTTGCAAGAACAGCTGGCACCGCCACGAATGGTCGAGTTAAGGGAGTGGGAAATCGTCACCTGGTTGACGGCACAGGGTCGGCAGGATGAGTCGTGGATTGCGCTGGATGACGCGGCCTGGCAGTTCAAGCATCACCGCAACCACTTGGTGACCTGTACGGGGTATGTGGGCCTGGACGTCAGCGCCGAATCAAGGCTGAGAACGGCATTGGCCAAACCATGAAATTGCTATATATTTAGTAGCTACTTACGCACTGTTGACGGGAGCTAGAGCTATAAAAACCTATAAATACTGGATTTGGCGACGCTCATAATTATCTAAATACATTGATAATTTATCAAAGTAGATATATAGTCAAACCAATGAAACCACTCAAATTCATGGGCAGCATGTGCTGCATTGCTTTCACAAAACCACGCCCAAAACGGCGAAGGTGGACATTGATTTGGCTGCCAAACGTTACAAACTGATTGGAGGTTGATCATGGTTAAAAAAGTTGTTCCCCCCGCCACGGATGCGGATGCCGTAGTCACTTCATCGAGCGGCAATGTGTTTACAGACTTGGGCTTTGATCCAGGCGAGGCAGCCGTGATGGGGCTGCGCGCTGACCTGATAGCGCGGCTGCGTGTGTTGGTACAGACCGAAGGCTGGACGCAAGCGCAAGCGGCTGAGAGATTCGGCATTGCCCAGTCGCGGGTGAGTGATTTGCTGCGCGGCAAATGGGACAAGTTCAGCCTGGACATGCTCATCACGCTGGCGGCGCGTGCCGGGCGCAAGGTAGAGCTGGCGGTGGCTTGATCGACTATTGCAGCGACAACACGATCACCGAAAAATCATCGGCACACCCGCCCGGCGCGACGCTTTGCAGGCGTTGGCACTGAGGACCACATAGTCCTGCCGCCACTGCGAAAAAGTGTGGCTGCGATATATCGACCGCGCCATGCTCGCGAACACGGCCTTGAAGCACTTGACTGTCAAGCAACACGGCATCTTCGTTGTGGGCTTTGCCGGTGCCGCGTTGGCTGAAGGTGTTAAAGATAATCCGCATCGGCGAAGGGTTGAATAAATCCTTCGTACCGACCGCGCGATGGATGCATTTTGGTTTGCAACAGCGTTTTGTGCTTCATGCCGCCAAGAAGACCATGCACAAATGCTTTGCGTTCCTCAAAACGGTGGCCGGAACCCCACGCCAAAACGACGATGTCGGACTCATGCAACGCGGCCGTGATGGCCGCATCGTTGAGTTCGCCAATTTGGTGCGGCAAGCCTTCAAAATCATTGGTCTGGATATAGGCGAACTGATTGACCACAATCAGGCGGCGCACACCGTCAAATTCCGGCAGGCCCTTTTTAAAAACCACCTTCTCCAAAAACTGGACTGACTTGTCTGCCACGTCTTCACTGGCATAGCTTGGGTTTTGCATCACCGCGCAGACGGTTTTTCCGGTGGGTTCTGCGTCTTTCAGGGTGATTTCCAGTCGGTTGCGATAGCGTGACTCGCCTTCCGAAGAAAAATGTGCAGTTACTTCTATGTCGTCGATGTGTTCATACCGCATGGGCTATCTTTCATGGCACTTATTTGGATGACCGAGACTTGATGTGGCTCCCATGCTTGTCATCCCACAATAAATGCAATGCTGAGCATCACTGCCATGTTTGTGACAACCATCAGGATGACCCGGGGTTGATGTGTTTCCGTAACTAGTGGCGTTGCAAAAAACACAGTGCTTGGAATCCATACCTGTGTGCTCGTGACAACCGTGAGGATGACCGGCGGTGGCTGTTTTTCCGAAACTTGCTGAACCGCAAAACTTACATTTAGTACCCATTTCAAATCTCCTTAATGTTGATTCCAGACTAACGTTTTACTTGACCAAAAATCATGCTGTTGTTGCTGCGTAGCTCAATTGACGCGGTTTGAATCGAGTGAACCTGCCTTCACCCGATTCAACGACCGAATCAATTTGGCTGTTGGTTGACAAAAGTTCGATTGGCTTCGTTGACAGCGGTAAGCCACTTGCAAAGCCAGCCACCCAGTCACCTACTTTTTTAGTGCGCCTGATCTCCGTCATGCAGGTGGGCAGCGTCAAGCAGCCAAAAAGTGGATTGGGTGCGAAGCCAGAATCATGCGTCATCAAGTATGAATAAAGTCGAGGCATTTTGTCTCCCTGTTCGACTTCATTGTGCTGATGAATGCGTCAACTTGTGACGCATTAACCTTGAGTCCTCCAGTGTCAACTGGATCACCGAAAAGCCAGCATTCAATGCCGATTTGTGAGGCACCGGATCGGTGAGCGACCAGCCGAAAACACGCAGAAAGATCGAATCCAACTAATGTGCTTTTACTTTGTGCGTCCCAGCCACGACTTGATCTGACGACACCCGCTAAGTTGGTGATAGTCCTAAGGACGGGCACGACAAGTGAATCTCATCTAGTGCCTCTCGGAGACCAAATGCCAGCACACCCCAGAGACTATTGTTGACTCGCATGCTAGGGTGGCCGAAATTGATTACAGCAGTTTTAAAAAGGCCGTGATCCGGCGATGATGCGATGAAGTAACTAATCCCGTTACGAGTCCGCTTGACCTCTGATTTAGGGAAGAGCGTGTAGAGGAACACGTTCCAATTGTCGCTTGATCCACACGACACGATGAAGTGTGGCGAATAGATGGCGAACTGACGCAAGATCAGCTCCCGATCCTCTCTCACGATCGTATCGAAGTCGGCCTTATTCATCGTTCCACCGCCGGGGGCCTTCTTGAGTTGCACACACGCGCATTTTCCGAGCGCCTCTTTGTTCTTGATACGGATCCAATTCTCTTTTTCTTCTTGGGTCATTGACCGTGCCGACGAGTTGCCGGGAACGGCGTCTTGGTCAAAACGCCTTTCAATTGCGGGCCAATCCACTGAATCCTTTGCCAATAGCACTTCGGCCCATTGAGCCATTAAGGTCCACCAACTATCGAAAGTTTCGCGCCCCTCGTCTTCGCGCATTGTTGTTAACCTTATCGAAAGATCAACTTCAGTTTCTGCGTACGCTCTTTGCTCTTCAACGGTGTGTCCCCAGTTTCGTTCCTTTAGAACAAACACGATCCTCCGGTCCAGCGACTGTTCGAACACTCCCGGATCGCCACATCCGTCTGTGGCGAAAGGATTGCGCTTTGGACGCGCCACCATCCACTCTTCGAAAAGTGCATCTTCCCTATCCCTGATTGGGTGTTTTGCATCTGTGGTTTTGGCTGACACCGAATCTACCATCGGGCTAAGTGCTCCGTCTAACATAACGTATCCTTAATATTGGAATTGATCGAAACCAACGATGAACTGTTGGCGGCATAACTGGAAGACCACGACTTTGTCTGAATGATAGAGCGCGGCATTGCAAGTGGTACAAAGAAATTTTGTTTATGTTACCGATCAAGTAATTGATGGTGACGAGGATGATATTCCGAGCCCGGTCATCCACCGATCAAGAACATCGGTCTCAACCACAGTCGCCGTAATCTCATACCCATCCTCTCGTTCGACAACCTTCTGATCCTTCGACAATGGGCACTCAACAATGTGCAGCCCATTGGCCTTGTCAATCGTGAAACTCAATCGAATCATCTTTTGTGGTCCATCGCTAAAACTCAGGTCTTCGTTCACCTGACTCAAGTCGAAGTCTTTCGGACGTTCAAACGTCAGGGTAGATGCCTTGGCGGAAAGCATGCGGTGCAGTGCCAGACTGCGGTTGTCGTCATATCCGTCAAACCGACAAGCCAAATACATGCGCGGCCCTTGCTGAACCAGTCCCAGGGGCATGACCTTGTAGCTGGTCGACTTTTTGCTATTCGCGCTCTTGTAGGTCAGATCAAGCCATTGATTTCCAAACAGCGCATTACTCACATGCTCGAATACATCAGCATCGACCTTGGGGGGCAACAGCGGCTGTGTAGTGCTGATGGTGAGCACCTTGGCAAGCCACTCCCGCTCCAACTGTGGTGGTGCCTTTTCCGACAACTGGCTGCGCGCTTCGATAAAGAAGCTGTCCATCCCTTTCATCAACTTGGCTGGCAACAACGGGCGAAGCTGCTGTTCTGCAAGAGTCAGCAGCAAGGCTTCTTTGGCATTGAGACTGCGCACCGTAAGGCGTCTGCTGGTCTCGTTGCTTTTGAATCGGTGCGGCTTGGATGAATCGTCTTCGTCAATCAACCCTTCATCGACCAGCTTGCGAAACATCTTTTGGTAATTGCGCTCAGACCGGATGAAGCGTGCATCCTGCTCTTGCAACTCACCCTGAACATCCTTGATCGTGACCCAGCGCGTGGCTGGAATACGCTTGAGTAGCTCCAGCGCCATGACCAGGCCTTCCATGTTTTCTTTGCGTTCTGCCATGGGTGTCTTTCAGAGGTTCAAATCCGTGTGGCCAGCAAACACCTGCCACAGGCGCACCATGGCGTATGTATCGAGCTTGCAATAGGCCAACAGTTGTTGTTCGATCTGGTTTTTGCGCTCGGTTGGTGTGTCGGGGTGAATCGCTTCCAGGAACGCTTCCATTGCCATACCACCATCTTGCACGCCATCGAGGGCGTCGTAGCGCAGTCCGGGCACCACTGCAGGCAGCACTTTCTTGATGCTCCAGCTACCTTGTTGGCTTGGGTGGTAATAGCGCTCACGGGCGATCGGCAGTAAGTCCACCACGCGAGCGTTGATGGCCAGCAGCGCTGTGCTGAATTGCGGATAGCGTGTGGCCAACTCATTCATGCGCGCCGTTTCAAACCCGGCGTTGTACACATACACCGGCCCACTCTCACCGCAGGCAGCGATTAAAGCTTGGGCGAATGGCTCGGACGGGTCGCCGCCGGAGAGATCAAGAAACTCGGTGTGATCAAGTTGACCGGATTCGGACAGGGTATGCAGGCTGAACTGGAAGGTATTTTGCTGATAAGGGCGCGTGCCTCTCCAGATCGGTACGGCAAACTGAATGGTCTCGAAGTCCAGAAAGTACGCGGGCAGGCTATGAACCGCCAAGTCGGCGGCGGCGCCCGCGGCATCGAAGAACACCGTATGGGCAAGGGTGTGGGCTTTCACCCTTTGTTGTTTGGGATTAAGTCGGTCGTCGGGCACGTCTTGCAGATCGATCACACCCTGTGCGGCCAGTTCTCGCGCTTTGGCGCCGAAGTAAGGCAGCCAATAGACCGGGTATTGCGCTTTCGGCTCGTCGCGGCTGCAATAGTCGTAAAAGCCACATTCAAAAGGCGTGTCGCAATGTGCGCCGATTCCGATGACGGGCTCGGATGGCATGGCGTCGATGCTTTGCGCCCGGGCAATCCAGGCCTTCACTTCTTCGGTACGTGAGAAAGCTTCGGCCGTGAGGTCGGCCTCGACCAAGAGTCCGCTGTAGTCTTCATCACCCGGATAAACCCACGAACTGTCAATGTGTGCTAGGGCGATGCTTTGGAGCGGAACCCCGGCCGACTGGGCCACAAAGGCTTGCACGGCCACGTCGTCGCGGTGGTAGTCCTTGACGCTGGTGGAGGATTTGACTTCCACCATGCGCCAGACCTGCTTGCCCTCCATTTGTTCAGGCAGCATGACATCGGCGAAAGCCAGCGCGCCACCGGCGGAGAATCCGGCTTCAAAGATGGGCTGTGTGGTGTGAAGCAATTCCGTGGTTCGCTCAAACGCACGACTGAATCCCTCGCTTTGAACATCAATCAACGCACCCTGACCTTCGGGGTCGTAAATGCGCTGGGCGATGTCACCGACCTGGAAGCCCACCTGATAGCTTGCTTCGGTTGCAGCGGAATCTTCGCGCAGGTCCGGGCGATGAACTTCCAGCCACAAGCGCTTGGGGCACTGGCGCAGGGCCAGGAGCTTTGATTTTGAAAATGTGCGCATGGTGCTGTTTTATAGGGTTCTGATGCGTAAATGAATTGTTAATGTCATTGTCGTTCGGTGTGCGTCATTATGTGTCGCATGCCTGTGGATACTTGGCACATCGACCCAACACCGCGAGGCACCCATGAATTACATTGACGTCTATTACTCACCGAAGCAGGTGTCCTGTCCGGACAGTTCTTCCCCCAGCCCGCGTAAACCGACGTTGGTGGTGGCAGACTGGATAGCGCAGGGCTTACCCATTCGCATCGTGGAGCCCCTCCCGACCAGTCGCGAGCAAATTGCGCTGGCCCATGCGCCAGAGTACGTGGATGGCATCCTGAACTGCGAACTGATGAACGGGTTTCGTGGCCGCCAAAAGGAAGTGGCGGACTCGCTGCCCTGGACTTGCGGCTCACTGCTGTCAGCCGCCCGTGGCGCGTTGAGCAATGGCCTGGTCGCCTGCTCACCGACCTCGGGATTTCATCATGCCGGGTATGAATCCGGCTATGGCTACTGCACATTCAACGGCTTGATGGTGACGGCGTTGGCTTTGAAAGCCGAAGATAAAGTTCGACGCGTCGGCATTCTTGACTGCGACCAGCACTACGGTGATGGCACCGCTGAAATCATGGATCAGCTAGCCATCAGCTGGATACGGCACATCTCGCAGGAGCACGGCTATTCGTGTGTTGCAAAACAATTTATCAGTGAGCTGCCTGAAGTCGTGCGCAGCTTTGCTGGCTGCGACTTGCTGATTTATCAGGCAGGGGCTGACCCACACATTGATGATCCGCTGGGCGGGTTTCTGACGACGGCAGAATTGGCTGAGCGTGATCGAATCGTTTTTTCTGTGGCGAAATCAATCGGCATTCCGGTGGTCTGGAACTTGGCCGGGGGTTATCAGCAGCCACTGTCCTGTGTGCTGGAAATCCACCGGAACACGATGATGACGTGTGTTACTGAGTACGCTTAAATTTTCTGAATACCACTGGCCAAAATCAAAACCATGAATTCGTCGCTGCGGTCTGGATTCACAGTAACGCCATAGATGATGTATGGATTCGGCAACATCTGCGCCCTGACGTAGTTCATGGCAATCTTGGCTTCACGAAGTATGGCCCTGGTGGCTTGCGGGGGCGCTTCAATGGCGACCAGAGCGGTAGAAGACTGCTGCAAACGGCGTTGACCTAGAAAAGGATGATCAATCGCCTGGCGGGCTGCGGCTTGCGCGCCGTTCACGCTCGGGGTAGAGCCAAACCCGAACGCGCAATCGCCCTCTTGGCTCAAGATAAACAGAAGATCCTGAATATCAACCCCAACCAGATCACACCTAGTAACTGAATTCGCGATGCTTTTACATAGCTGGATGGTGGCATTGGAGTCAGCCAAAAGTGAAGCCACTATTGACGTTTTAATCGATGGACTTTCGTTGAAAACCACCGTTGCGGGCAAGACGGCACTGACGCCAATGAGATGCGGGGTATTTAGAAATTGGCGACGATCCATGAGCTGCTCTCCTATTTGAGATAACGATAGGGGAACTATGAATCAGGGGCGCGACGGGCTGTGTCGCAGAGCCACTAGTCAAATCCTGGGAATGGCGTCCGATGGGATAATCGCCCCATGACTATCACTTACAAAGACGCCGCAGGCATTGCGGGCATGCGCGTGGCGGGCCGTCTGGCCTCGGAACTGCTGGACTACCTGACCCCCTTCGTCAAACCCGGCGTGACCACCAATGAGCTGAACAAACTGGCCGACGACTACACCACCCAGGTGCAGCACGCCATCTCCGCCCCGCTGAACTACGCGCCCTCGGGCCACAACCCCTACCCCAAGTCCATCTGCACCTCCATTAACCATCAGGTGTGCCACGGCATTCCGAATGACAAACCGCTGAAAAAGGGCGACATCATCAATATCGACGTCACCATCATCAAGGATGGCTGGCACGGCGACTCCAGCCGCATGTTCATGGTGGGCGAAGTCTCCGTAGCGGCCAAACGGCTGTGCGCGCTGACCTATGAAGCCATGTGGCACGGCATTGTCAAAGTCAAGGCCGGCGCCTATCTGGGCGACATTGGCTACGCCATTCAGACCTTTGCCGAAGGCCATGGTCTGAGCGTGGTGCGGGAGTTTTGTGGCCATGGCATTGGTCGCAACTTCCACGAAGAACCACAAATCCTGCACTACGGCCGCCCCGGTACGCTGGATCAGCTCAAAGCCGGCATGACGATCACGATTGAGCCCATGCTCAACGCCGGTCGCAAGGAAATCAAGGAAATGGGCGACGGCTGGGCCATCGTCACCAAAGACCGCTCACTCTCGGCGCAATGGGAGCACATGGTGCTGGTGACAGAAACCGGTTACGAGGTGTTGACCCTGTCTGCGGGCAGCCCGCCGATACCGGCGTTCGTTAAATAGCAAGCCATGACCGACTCCCAAGCGCTGCGCAATCATTACCGCGCCGAAAAATCGGCGTTGCTGCAGTCGCTTACCTCCAGCGGCCCCTCCACCCGGGGGGTACGCGCCACGCTGGGCAAGCTCTCAGACCTGGCGGACACCACACTGAAAACGCTGTGGCAGCAGGCGGGTTTGTCCAGCCCTTTTGCCTTGGTTGCCGTCGGCGGCTTCGGGCGCGGTGAGTTGTTTCCCTACTCCGATGTGGACGTGTTGGTGCTTTTGCCGGACGACCAATCGCCTGAACACGATGCACAGCTCAAAGCCCGGATTGAAGGCTTTATTGGCAGTTGCTGGGACGCCGGGCTGGAGATTGGCTCCAGTGTCCGCACGGTCGCCGAGTGCCTGAATGAGGCCGCCAATGACGTCACCGTCCAGACCGCGCTGATTGAATCGCGGCTGATCACGGGCAGTGTCGAGCTGTTTGCCGCATTTGAAAAACATTTTTTTGCTGCGCTCGACCCCCAGGCTTTTTTTGTGGCCAAGACGCTGGAGCTGAGCCAGCGTCACAGCAAATTTGAGGACACGCCCTATTCACTGGAACCCAATTGCAAGGAGTCACCCGGTGGGCTGCGCGACTTGCAGATCATCCTGTGGGTGGCCAAAGCGGCGGGCTATGGCGACAACTGGGACGAACTGGCCCAAAACGGCCTGGCTACCGCTTTTGAGGTGAAGCAGCTCAAACACAACGAAGCGCTGTTGCGGCTGATTCGCGTGCGTTTGCATTTGATTGCGCAGCGCCGCGAAGACCGGCTGGTGTTTGACCTGCAAACCGCCGTGGCCCGATCCTTTGGCTATGAGCCGCCCTCGCCCAGCACGGACAAACGCGCTTTTGTGCGTCCCAGCGAAGCCCTGATGCGCCGCTATTACTGGGCGGCCAAGGCCGTGACCCAGCTCAACCAGATTTTGCTGCTCAACATCGAGGAACGGCTCAACCCGTCCACGCACGAGCCCCGGCCGATCAACGCACGCTTCTATGACAAGGCCGGCATGGTGGAGGTTGCCAGCGACGATCTGTACGAACGCGAGCCACACGCCATTCTGGAAACCTTCCTGATCTACCAGACCACGGTGGGGCTCAAGGGCTTGTCGGCACGCACCCTGCGCGCCCTGTTCAATGCCCGCGACCTGATGGATGGCAAGTTCCGCAACGACCCGGCGAACCGCGAAACCTTCAAACAGATTTTGATGCAGCGCGACGGCATCACCCACGCCATGCGGCTGATGAACCAGACCTCGGTGCTGGGGCGCTACCTGTGGGTGTTCCGCAAAATCGTGGGCCAGATGCAGCATGACCTGTTTCACGTCTACACGGTGGACCAGCACATCTTGATGGTGCTGCGCAATGTGCGACGCTTCTTTATCGTGGAGCATGCCCACGAATACCCGTTTTGCTCGCAACTGGCCTCCGGCTGGGACAAGCCCTGGATCTTGTACGTGGCGGCGCTGTTTCACGATATCGCCAAAGGCCGCGGCGGCGATCACTCGGAACTGGGCGCCATCGTGGTGCGACGCTTTTGCAAGCTGCACGCCATCGACCAGGAAGATGCCAGCCTGATCGAGTTCATCGTGCATGAGCACCTGACGATGAGCCGCGTGGCGCAAAAGTCAGACCTGAGTGACCCCGACATCATCGCCGCGTTCGCCCAACGCGTGGGCAACGAGCGCAATCTCACGGCCCTGTATTTGCTGACCGTGGCCGACATTCGGGGCACCTCGCCCAAGGTCTGGAACGCCTGGAAAGGCAAGCTGCTGGAAGACCTGTACCGCCTGACCCTGCGGGCGCTGGGTGGCCGCGCGCCCGACCGCGACGCCGAGGTGGAAGCGCGCAAGCGCGAAGCCCTGATTCTGCTGGCGTTGCATGCCCTGCCGTTTGAGGCCCACAAAGCCCTGTGGGAGACGCTGGACGTGGGCTATTTCATGCGCCACGACGCCGCCGACATTGCCTGGCACACCCGACAACTCTCGCGCCATGTGGGGATGGGGAAATCCATCGTGCGGGCGCGCCTGTCACCCTTGGGCGAAGGGCTGCAGGTGCTGGTGTACACGCCCGACCAGCCCGACCTGTTCGCCCGCATCTGCGGCTATTTTGACCAGGGCGGTTTCAGCATTCTGGATGCGCGCGTGCATACCGCCAACAACGGCTATGCACTGGACACGTTTCAGGTGATTGCCTCGGCCTTGCACGAGCACTACCAGGAACTCACCAGCATGGTGGAAAGCGAATTGGGCCGCGCGATTACCCAGACCAGCCCGCTGCCGCCGCCGAGCCGCGGCCGGGTGTCACGCCGGGTCAAGAGCTTCCCGATCGCGCCACGGGTCACCCTGCGGCCGGATGAGAAAGCCCAGCGCTGGTTGCTCAACATCTCGGCCAGCGACCGGGTCGGGCTGCTGTACTGTGTGGCCCGCGTGCTGGCCAAACACAAGATCAATCTGCAACTGGCCAAAGTCAACACTTTAGGTGAGCGCGTGGACGACACCTTTTTGATCCAGGGTGCCGAGTTGCAGCACAACCGCGCCCAGATTGAGATCGAGACTGAGTTGCTGGAAGCGTTGGCTTGAATCAGTCGTCCTGCGCTGCGTCGAGCCCCGGAAAAAGAACGTCGGTAAAACCAAACCGGCTGAAATCGCGCACCCGCATCGGGTACAGCTTGCCGATCAGGTGGTCGCACTCATGCTGCACCACGCGGGCATGAAAGCCCTCCACCGTGCGGTCGATCGGGTCGCCATACTGGTCAAAGCCGGTATAGCGGATGCGCGCAAAACGCGGCACCATCGCCCGCAGGCCCGGCACCGAGAGACAGCCTTCCCAGTCTTCAATTTCGAGCATCATTGCATCAGATTCTGATTGAGCCAGTGGCGTGATCACCGGGTTGATCAAGACAGTTTTAGGCACCAACGGCGCATCCGGATAACGCGGATTGCGTGCGTTGGTTCCAAAAATCACCAATTGCAGATCAACCCCGATTTGCGGCGCCGCCAGCCCGGCACCATCGGCCGCCAGCATGGTGTCAAGCAGGTCAGAGATCAGCAGATGCAACTCGTCGGCGTCGAACTGAGTCACAGGTTGTGCGATGCGCAGCAGCCGCGGATCGCCCATTTTCAGAATGTCACGAACCGCCATCAAGCAACTCCTTCAAACCGGTCTCATCCAGCACGGCAATACCCAGCTCCTGCGCCTTGTCGAGCTTGCTGCCGGCCTCGGCGCCCGCCACCACAAAGGTTGTTTTCTTGCTGACCGAACCCGCCACCTTGCCACCGGCTGCCTCAATCAGGTCTTTGACCGCATCGCGGCTCATCGTGGGCAGGGTGCCGGTGATGACGAAGGTTTTACCGCTCAAGGGCTTGGGGGTGACCGGCGCCGGCGGGCCCTCTTGCCAAGTCACGCCACACCCTTCAGGCGATGGTTTTCGCAGTTGTTCCACCACCTCACGGTTGTGCGCCTGCTCGAAAAACGTGCGCAGACTCAATGCCACGATGGGGCCGACGTCATTAACCTGCAGCAGTTGCTCCACGCTGGCATCCATGATGGCGTCGAGCTGGCCGAAGTGGCGCGCCAATTCTTTGGCGGTGGCCTCGCCCACATGACGGATGCCGAGCCCGAACAGAAAACGTGGCAGCGTGGTTTGCTTTGATTTTTGTAGCGCTTCAACGATGTTCTGCGCCGACTTGTCGGCCATCCGGTCCAGACTGGCCAGCGCGGTCAGGTCCAGCCGGTACAAGTCCGGCAAGGTGCGAATGACGTTGCCATCCACCAGCTGATCCACCAGTTTTTCGCCCAGCCCCTCCACCTCCACGGCACGGCGCTGGGCGAAATGCAGGATCGCCTGCTTGCGCTGGGCCGCACAGAACAGGCCGCCGGTGCAGCGATGGTTGACCTCGGTTTTTTCACGCACCACCGCGCTGCCGCAGATCGGACACTGGCGCGGCATCCGGAAGTTCGGCACATACGGGACGCGGGGCCGGGGCAGCGAGAACACGTCAGTGCCGAGCGTGGGGGCCACAACCCCCACCACCTCGGGAATCACGTCGCCGGCACGGCGCACGATGACCGTGTCGCCGACGCGCACCCGCTTGCGGCGCAGCTCGAACAGGTTGTGCAGCGTGGCATTGGTGACATTGACACCACCGACAAAGACCGATTTCAGGCGCGCCACCGGCGTGAGTTTGCCGGTACGCCCGACCTGCACATCAATGCCCAGCACCAGAGTCTGTTGCTCCTGGGCCGGAAATTTATGTGCTACCGCCCAGCGCGGCTCGCGGGTGACAAAACCCATGCGGCGCTGCAGCGCCAGGCTGTTGACCTTGTAGACCACACCATCAATATCAAAACCGAGGCGGTCGCGCTGCTGCCCGACAGATTGGTAAAACGCTATTAATTCAGTAGCGCCTTGCGCAATATTGACGAGGGCTGACACCGGAAAACCCCAGGATTTCAGGGCTTGCAGCATGTCAAAATGCGTGCCGAATTCAGGACCGCCCGCCTCTGGCGGCGTGACCTCACCCAAGCCATAGGCAAAAAAGCTCAAGGGGCGCTGGGCGGCTATTGCCGGGTCCAGTTGGCGCACGGCACCGGCTGCGGCATTGCGGGTGTTGACGAAGGTTTTTTGGCCCCGTTCCCGCTGCTTTTCATTCAAGGTTTCAAAATCGTCGCGGCGCATGTAGACCTCGCCACGCACTTCCAGCACCGCTGGCACCGAAGGCGGCAGCCGCAAAGGAATCTGGCCAATGGTGCGGATGTTTTGCGTGACGTCTTCACCCATTTCACCGTCGCCGCGAGTCGCAGCCTGCACCAGCGCACCGTGCTCATAACGCAGGTTCATGGCCAAGCCATCGAACTTGGGCTCGGCCACGTACTCGACGGCAGGCGCCGACTCGTCCAGGCCCAGTTCCCGCCGAACCCGTGCGTCGAAATTCTGGGCACCGCTGGCCTCGGTGTCGGTCTCGGTGCGAATGCTCAGCATCGGCACCGCATGGCGCACACTGACAAACTGATCCAGTGCGCGGCCACCGACACGCTGCGTCGGAGAGTCCGGTGTCACCAGCTCCGGATGCTGCGCCTCGATCGCCTGCAACGCCTGAAACAGGCGGTCGTACTCGGCATCCGGAATGGTCGGCGCGTCCTCCACGTAATAGCGATGCGCGTGCTCATGCAGTGTGCGCCTGAGCTGCTCGATGTGGGCGAGGTCAGGCGGCGGTGACTGGGGTGCAAACAAATCCTGCCCATGAGGTAACGAATTCCGCATAACGTGATCAACCCAAGCTCAAAATTCAGGAAAAAAGACGTCGCGCCAGGGCCGAGCCGGCTGACAAATCACGCCGATCAAGTGTGTCGTACAAGTGTTCAAGCTCTGCGCCAATCACGTCCATGGCTTCGGGCGGCAGCAGCAGGCCGTTGTCGTCGGTCACAACCCCATCCATGCTGTCGGCCAGCGACAGGGCCACCTCGCGCATGCGGGCAAAGGCGCGCTCGCTGCGATCCGTCTGGGCGACGTCCAGACTGATCGCCAGCTCCCGAATGGCCGACAGCGCCGGATCGTCGGCCAAGGCGGCCTGGGTATCAAAACCCAGACTCAGCACCGGTGGCATGCCAGCCACACTGGCAGGCACCACCATGCGCCCCGGAATGGCGCCCGCCACAAACCCCAGACGCGCGGCATTCTGCTGCACGTAGCCGGGGCTCCAGGCCGCATTGCGGGCCCGCAACACAAAGCCAAGCTGGGCATCGTGGTCGCTGGCAAACTGGTCCAGTTCACGGGCCCGGGCGACCTCTTCGCGCATTTCGGGAAAATCTGGTGTGCCATTGATGGCGTCGCAGAAGGCCTGCGTCTTCATCACAAATTCGGAATACTCGATTTCATTGAGCGCGCCCGAGCGGTTGGCCAACTGCACCCCAGCCTGAAACGTGACGTAACGCTGGCCCGCCAGCGGTATTTCCCAACGCTGGTGGGTCTCATTGAAACCTTCAATGGAAAACGGCTTGCTGCCGACCCGCCGCGTCGTTGGCATCGCAGCCAGTGCGGCGTCACCCGATACCGGGCCCTCCAGCGCAATCGACGCAATAACGTCAATCAAGGCATCCATGGCAGGTTTTTTTTCCAGCACCGGCAGGGGGAAACTCGCCACATCAAACGCCGCCGCATCCAGCCCCGGCTCAATCCCCTCGCCGAACCGGGATTCGGTGTGCGCTTCGGCAGGCGAGGCTTGTCGGGGCAGGTTCTTGCGCGACGTCCAGGCCCCGTGCGCGACCATAGCCGCCAGCAGCAGGCCACCGACGACGGCCAAACCAATTTGCAGATTACTCATAGACATCAGGCGACTTCCGCCATCGAGATGGCCGCATCCATGTCCACCGCCACAATGCGGGACACGCCCTGCTCCTGCATGGTGACGCCGATCAGCTGCTCGGCCATTTCCATGGCAATTTTGTTGTGGCTGATGAACAAAAACTGGGTGCCTTTGCTCATGCTCGACACCAGCTTGGCGTAGCGCTCGGTGTTGGCATCGTCCAGCGGGGCATCCACTTCGTCCAGCAGACAGAACGGCGCCGGGTTCAGCTGGAAAATCGCAAACACCAAGGCAATGGCGGTCAGCGCTTTTTCACCGCCCGAGAGCAAATGAATGGTCTGATTCTTCTTGCCCGGCGGCTGGGCAATCACCTGCACGCCAGAGTCAAGGATCTCTTCGCCGGTAATCACCAGCCGGGCATTGCCACCGCCGAACAGCTCGGGAAACATCCTGCCAAAGTGTTCGTTGACGGCGTTGAAAGTACCTGACAGCAGCTCCCGGGTTTCACCGTCAATCTTCTTGATGGCGTCTTCCAGCGTGGTCATGGCTTCGGTCAGATCGGCGGTTTGGGCATCCAGAAAGTTCTTGCGCTCACTGGCGGCGGCCAGTTCATCCAGTGCGGCCAGGTTGACGGCCCCCAAGGCGGTAATGTCACGATTCAGCCGGTCAATATCGCCCTGCATGCCGCCCAGGCGCACGTTGCCGTCCGCGATGGATTTGGCAACCAGTTCCAGATCGGCTTGCGCGTCGGTGAGCAACTGGGTGTATTGCTCAAAGCCCAGCCGTGCGGCCTGTTCCTTGAGCTGAAATTCGGTAATGCGCTGACGCAGGGGGTCCAACTCGCGCTCCAACTGCAGGCGACGCTCATCGCTGGCGCGCAATTTGGCGGTCAGATCGTCATACTCGCTCCGTTTTGCGCCCAGCGCCTGCTCACGCTCCAGCTTGACCGACAGAGCGTTTTGCAAACCACCCTGGGCCGCCGCGTCGTTCAGCCGCGCCAATTCTTCATGGGCTCTTTGGGCTTCAGCCCCCACAGACGCTGCCTGTTGTGCTGCAGTTTCGATAGCACGCGACAACTCGGCCCGGCGGGCATCGAGACTGCGCATGGAAAAAACAGCCTCCTGCGATTGCCGTTCCAGACTGCGTTGCTGCTCGCGGCATTCACTCAATTTGCGCTCGGCCCCCATCACGCGTTCGTCGAGCTGGGCGTGGCGCTCCTGGGTATCGGCCAGCTGCATGTCCAGTTCTTCAAAACGCCCTTCCGCGGTCACACGGCGTTCCTGCAAGTCAGCCAACTGGGCATCGACCTCGGCCAGGTCAGCGGCAATTTGCGCACTGCGCACCCGGGCTTGTTCGGCCAGCTGCGTCAGGCGCAAGGTTTCCACCTGCAGTTCATGGGCCCGGCTTTGGCTCTCGGCCGCTTCCCGGCGCACCGCCACCAGACGCTGCGCCGCATCGGCATAAGCGGCCTCGGCGCGCACCAGCGCCGAGCGGGATTCATCGCTGATCATGGCCTGCGCCCGGAGCTGCTTCTCCAGATTCTCAATTTCCTGGGCCCGGGCCAGCAAGCCGGCCTGCTCCGAGTCGGGCGCGTAAAAGCTCACGCTGTAGGCGCCCACGGCATGGCCGGATTTCACAAAGATCGTCTCGCCCGGCTGCAGCTTGTCGCGGCTGGCCAGGGCATCTTCAAAACTGGGGGCCGTGAAACAGCCTTGCAGCCAGTCCGTCAGAACCGCCTTTTGACCCGCATCGTTGATGCGCAGCAGATCGGACAGGCGCGGCAACGCGCCAGCCTTTTCCGGCGTTGCTGCCAGCGGCGGGCTGTAAAACGCGAGTTTGGTCGGCGGCGCATCGTTGCCAAAGGCGCGCACCAGCTCCAGGCGCGACACTTCCAGCGCACCCAGGCGCTCGCGCAGCGCGCCTTCCAGGGCGTTTTCCCATCCCTGCTCGATGTGAATGCGGCTCCACAGGCCCTGCAGACTTTCCAGCCCGTGTTTGGCCAGCCAGGGCTGCAACTTGCCGTCGGTCTTGACCTTTTCCTGCAAGGCCTTGAGCGCCTCCATGCGCGCCGACAAATCCGCCTGTCGCGCCGATTCGGTGTTGACGGCTTGTTGCTGCTGGCGCCGGTTGTCGTCCAGTTGCGGCACGGCGTCCTGCAACTCATGCAGGCGGCCTTCTGCCACGCTGGCGGTCTCCTGGGCCTGCTCCAGCTGGCTTTGCAGGTTCAGCAAGCGCGCTTCATCCGGCGCCGCCAGTGCGTTGCGATCCGCACTCAGGCGTTCACGGCGGCTGCTGAACTGGCGCGACTGCTCCTCAATGCTGCGCTGATCGGCCGCCAGCACCTGAATTTGCTGCTGCACCTGGGCCACACTGGCGCGCTGTTCATTGGCGCCTTTCTGCGCCAGGCGCAGTGCCTCTTCCAGATCGGGCAACTGCTGGGCCTGATCCTCCACCTGGGCCGCCAGTAGTTCGGTTTTTTCTTCCCCGAGCATGGCCAGTTCCAGCAGGTTTTCTATTTCGGCTTGCGCGTCGTCCTTGCGCGTGGCCCATTGGGCGGTTTGCTCTTTGAGGGTGAGCAGGCGCTGCTCAACCCGCTGGCGCCCTTCCACCACAAAACGGATTTCGGCTTCCAGCCGGCCGACCTCGGTACTGGCCTCGTACAGCAGACCCTGCGCCTGGTTGACCTGATCGCCCGCCGCGTAATGGGCCTGGCGCACAGTTTCCAGCTCGGCTTCGATGTGGCGCAAATCCGCCACCCGGCTCTCCAGCGCATTGACTGCGCCTTGGGCGTCGGCCTTGACCTTGGCCTGATCCGCCTCGGACTCGGTGCGCTTGAGAAACCAGAGCTGATGTTGCTTGAGCGTGACATCGGCAGACAGGGTGTTGTATTTTTTGGCGACCTCAGCCTGCTTCTCCAGCTTTTCCAGATTGGCGTTGAGCTCGCGCAGGATGTCTTCCACCCGGGTCAGGTTCTCGCGGGTGTCGGACAGGCGGTTTTCAGTCTCGCGACGGCGTTCCTTGTATTTGGAAACACCGGCCGCCTCTTCCAGAAACAGGCGCAACTCTTCGGGTTTGGACTCGATGATGCGGCTGATGGTGCCCTGGCCGATGATGGCGTAGGCCCGCGGCCCCAGGCCCGTTCCCAGAAAAACGTCCTGCACGTCGCGGCGGCGCACCGGCAGGTTGTTGATGAAGTAACTGCTGGTGCCGTCCCGCGTCAGCACCCGCTTGACGGCAATCTCGCCAAACGTGGCCCACTGGCCGCCGGCGCGGTGGTCGGCATTGTCAAACACCAACTCCACGCTGGCGCGGCTGGCCGGTTTACGGGTGTTGGTGCCATTGAAAATGACGTCCTGCATGGACTCGCCGCGCAATTCCGATGCCTTGGACTCGCCCAGCACCCAGCGCACCGCATCCATGATGTTGGATTTGCCGCAGCCATTGGGCCCGACCACCCCCACCAGTTGCCCCGGCAGCATGAAATTGGTCGGCTCCGCGAAGGACTTGAACCCTGATAATTTGATTGAATTAAGACGCACGGATCGCTGACGCTCCAAGCTGTTGATTTGACGGGGTCAGGGGGTGCCTGCCAGTCTGCAAAAGAAGCCGCCATGATACCTTGCCGGACTGGGAGGAATGCCTGACGACCCGGCTCTTCAGCCCGGCGCCCGTCCAGCGTTCTATTCGGTCGTTTTGCCGTCGAAATGCTCGTTGTCGGCCTCTGCGTCGGCACGGGTATGGTGGACGACGCCGTCCCGATGATTCGGCGGCGAATAGAGCGTATAGAGCTTCAGGGGCACACTGCCGGTATTGATGATGTTGTGATTCGTTCCGGCCGGAACGACGACCGCGAAGCCCTCCCGGATCGCCGTCCGGACGCCATCGAGAACCGCCTCACCACTGCCCTCCTCCACGCGAAAGAACTGGTCGAGCTTGTGGACTTCCGCCCCGATCTCTTCCTTGGGCTTTAACGCCATCAAGACGAGCTGGCAGTACTTTGCGGTGTAGATCACCCGGCGAAACTCGCTATTTTTGACGGCGAGACCCTCGATATCCTGCACAAAACCTTTCATAACAACTCCTCTTTCGTTTTGCCCCGGGGGGCGTTGATGCCATACAAAACAGGCACAATTTTTTCCAACCGACTACAGCACCCGCAGGAAGGCCACAAGGTCTTTCTTCTCGGCTGCATTCAGCTTCAATTCCAGCACCAGGTTGAAGAACTCCACCGTATCTGCCAGCGTCAGCAAACGGCCGTCGTGCAGGTACGGCGGCGAGTCCTTGATGCCGCGCAACGGGAAGGTCTTGATCGGGCCGTCGGCCGACGCCGTACGACCGTTGATCGTGACCTCCTTGAAAAAGCGCTCCACCTGCAAGTTGTGCATGAGGTTGTCGGTGTAATACGGCGGGACGTGGCATGTCGCGCACTGGCCCTTGCCGAAGAAGATTTCCTGGCCGCGCAGCTCGCTCGCGCTGGCTTTGGCGGGATTGAGCTTGCCGAATAAGTTGAGCTTCGGTGCGGGCGGGAAGTCAAGCAGCGCCTGAAACTCCGCCATGAAATGCACCTGGCTACCGCGTTCGAGGACGTTGGTGCCTTTACGCGTCGCGTCGGCCGGGATGCCGTCGAAGTAGGCACCACGCTGCTCGAACTCCGTGAAGTCCTCCACGGTTTTCATCGCCCGCTGCGAACCGAACAGGCGCTGAATGTTCACGCCCCGCAGCGATGGCGTGTCGATCCGATGGCGATGCTCATTGGGCCGAATGTCGCCGACCGTGTGGGTGGAAGCGTTGGTATGGCCGTTGGCGTGACAGTCGAAGCAGGCGACGCCCTGACTGGCCTTCAAACTGCGGCGATCTTCGGTGGCATTGAACTGCTGCTGGGGAAACGGCGTGACCAGCAGGCGCAATCCCTCCAGTTGCTTGGGATTGAGGATGTCTTTGAACAGTTCATTGAAGTTGCTGAGCGTCACCAGCTTCCCTTGCGAAACGTCGCCCAGATCCGGGCGCGTCGTCAGATAAATCGGTGCCGGGAACTCGGGTAAAAAATGATCCGGCAAGTCAAAATCAAGGTCAAAGCGCGTCAGATCCCGATCCGTCTGCTTCTTCGTTTCATCGATGAGAAATTGAGGGAAGACCATGCCGCCCGCTTCGTGGTGAGGATGCGGCAACGGCAAAAAGCCGGCCGGCCAGAGCTGCTTTTCCTTCACTTCCTCCGGCGACAAGGCGGCGAGCTTCTCCCAGGTCATGCCCGCGGGCAACTTGACGCGCACGCCGTCTTGCACCGGCTTTCCGCGCGACATAAGTGTTCCCAAGGCCCGCCGGTCAGCAAGGTCGTAGCGCTGCGCGAGCAAAACCTGTTGGCGCTGCGCGAACGTCGGCTTCTCCGCCTGCAGGCGTTTCACCAGCGTGGGGAAGTCTTCAGCAACGACCAACGGTGTCTGAGCGAAGCAGACCAGCGCCGTGGCGGGCAAGGCTGCCAGGAACCAACGGATTTGAGGCCAGACGGACATAACAGATTCCTACTCTCAAGTTTTCAGGAATGCCAGCAGGTCGGCATTGAGCTGGTCTTTGTGCGTGATCGGGAGGCCGTGGGGTGCGCCCGCGTAAATCTTCAGGGTCGCGTTCTTGACAAGCTTCGATGAGCGCAACGCCGCGACACCGATCGGCACGATCTGGTCGTCGTCGCCGTGAACGATCAGTGTCGGCACGTCGAACTTCTTCAGGTCTTCGGTGAAATCCGTCTCGGAGAACGCCTTGATGCAGTCGAAGGTGTTCTTGTGACCGCCCATGATGCCCTGGTGCCAGAAGGTGTCGATCATGCCCTGCGAGACCTTGGCGCCGGCCCGGTTGGCGCCGAAGAACGGGCCGCTGGCGAGATCCTTGTAGAACTGTGAGCGGTCAGCGAGGCAAGCGTGGCGGATCTCATCAAACTTGCTCATCGGCAAACCACCGGGATTGGCCGGCGTTTTCAGCATCAGCGGCGGGACGGCTGAGATCAGCGCGGCCTTGGCCACCCGTTTCGTGCCGTGGCGGCCGATATAGCGGGCTACTTCGCCACCGCCCATGGAAAAGCCGATCAGGACGGCGTCTTTCAGGCCAAGCGTTTCGATGAGCGCCGCGAGGTCATCGGCAAAGGTGTCCATGTCGTTGCCATTCCAGGTCTGGCTTGACCGGCCATGACCGCGGCGGTCATGGGCAATGCAGCGATAGCCGTTGGTGGCCAGGAACAGCATCTGAGCCTCCCAGCTGTCCGCGCTGAGGGGCCAGCCGTGGCTGAACACCACGGGCTGCCCTGCACCCCAGTCCTTGTAGTAAATCTGCGCACTGTCTTTTGTCGTGATTGTGCTCATGGTTTTCCTCCTTAAGGACCAGCCTGCACAGTACTCCGGGAGCGATCTCTATTCCGTTCGGTAACGCACACAGACCACCGGTTTTCCTGTGTGCGCTGGCGAACGGTGACAAGCGTCACTTGCAGGCATCCTCTGCAGAATTGGGATGAGGAGTTTTGAAATGGGCGAGAGAAAAAATCTGGGCATCGTGGGGATGACTGATCGATGAACCTGGCAGGCAGTTGATCCAGGAGCTTCTGGCAGCTTTGGTGCAGCTGGTAAAACAGCCCATAGGGCCGGTGCAGCGTGTGGTCCAAGAAGGCTTGCGTCATTACTTCTTCTGACACATGCCATGAGCAATCACCTGCTGTTGGAGGCGCCGTGGCGGAATATCACTTACTGACAATCTGGCGCATCGAGGCGCCGTTGGAGGATGTGTACGCGGCCATCCAGGACTCCCTGCGCTGGCCGGACTGGTGGCCGAGCGTACGAAAAGTGGAACAAGCGGCAGCTGGTGACGTCGATGGCATCAACAGCGTCTGGCGCTATTCCTGGCAAGGGCAATTGCCTTACCAGGTGGTGTTTGAGGTCTGCGCCACACGCATCGAAAAGCTGGTGGCCATCGAGGGAACCACCTGGGGCGACCTTGAAGGGATTGGCCGTTGGAATTTCTCTCATCAGGGCGGGGTTACCGTTGTCCGTTGCGAGTGGCATGTCCGCAGCACCCGGTGGTGGATGAACCTGATCGCCCCGTTGGCCCGCTCGATGTTTATCCGTAACCATGCGCTGATCATGGCGCAGGGTGGGGCGAGCTTGGCCCACCTGCTCAGGGCACCCTTGGTGAGCCAGGAAAACATCGACTTGATGGCAAAAACAACCCCGCCAAGGCCGTCGCTCGGGCGGTTGTGGAAGTGTGGGAGCATTGATTCGGCGATGGTGCTGGTTGCCGGCCTCGGCGCCGGCGCGATTGCCGCCGTGGCGCAGCTTGCCTTGTGGTGGCTGGCTGAAATGCCGCTGCCCGAAACACTCTTTCGGGACGCTCGCCTGACTGCCGCTTTGGTCATGGGAAGCGCTGTCCTGCCTCCGCCATCGACGCCGCAGTGGGGCATCCTGCTGGTTGCAACGCTGGTCCACTTTGCCCTGTCCATCGCTTACGCCGTGATCCCGGCGCACCTAGCCGGGCACATACGCACCGGGCCGGCTCTTTTTTCCGGCGCCCTTTACGGCTTGGCCATTTACGTGGTCAATCTTTACGGATTCACGGTGCTATTCCCCTGGTTCGCGGTGGACCGCGACTGGGTAACCGTGCTTACCCATCTCGTATTTGGCGTTGCACTGGTGGGAGTGTGCCGGCTGTTTGCCTCCTTTTTTATCGGCGGGGGGCGAAGGCAGTCCGCAACAGAGAATGGTTAGGCATCCTCATTGATGCGCAATCGATTTTTCGGTGAACAAGTAGTCTTTTAGTTCGCCGGAAAACTTTGGATCTTTGCGCCGAATCCACTCCAGTACCATGGCAGCGTGCTCTTTCTCCTCGTCTCGATTGTGCACAAGGATGGCCTTGAGTTCCATGTCCTTGCATGCCTCAGCACGCTGGTTGTACCAATCAACGGCTTCCAGTTCTTCCATCAGGGAAACAATGGCTCTGTGCATGTCGCGCGTTTCGTCGGACAGTTCCTCTATGGGCTCGTGATAACCAACACTCGACATTTCATTCTCCTTTTAATTACGGGTTTCCTGGCAAAGAATACCTACCGTCCAATTGAGACGCAGCCCTTGGAGAACACCTCATGAGCGAGTCTTTTCGACTTGATCATCGAGCGGTCCACGCTGGTTCTTCCATTTTTGATAACACGCCAAGCCGCAAAAGTGCGCCACATAGTCCGTCGCTTCAGGGACAATGGCTTCGCTGATGGGCACTTCCTTCAGGCAGATCTCGCACGCGACTCGCTCCACTTTGACCGGTTTGTCATTTGTCGTCATAGTTCCCTCCAGTTAATCGAACCATCCAACTCGTTCCTGTCCCCGGCGGGGATTGCGATCCGCCTTACGTGCCACCCATTTTCTGGATCAGGTGCGTGAGCGTATTCGCCAAGAACACTATAGCTTACGTACCGCGCAAAGCAACGTGCGGTGGGTCACGGTGTTTATGAAAGGCGACACGAGAATTCCGAAAGCCTGACTCGCTACATTTTTAATAGCTTCTTGCGCAGTGCTGACGGGGGCTAGAGGCCAATTTGATATATACAAAAGGCCGTCCTGCCAAACTGCCAGCCCAGAGCCAGCGCGACGGCTCCACCACACCCGGAGCAGCGCGCGCAATGATGTAGTTGATAGCCCAAAATGCTGGCGTGACCCAAATCAGCGCAAAAACCAAACGTTGACACGACTCAGGCTGAAGCAATCACAACGCCGTGGGCTGTTGCCATCACCTCATGCGGAGGCAACTCTTTGAGTTTGTGGTCACTCCAGACTTGGCGCCAGCGGCGCGCACCCGGCAAGCCGTGGCGCAAACCCAGCATATGGCGGGCGATGGTAGACCAGGGTGTGCCGTGTTCGGCGGCTTCGCGGGTCATGTAGTCGCACATCTGTTCTTCGACCCGCTCGCGGGTGAGCCCTTCGGCAGGCTCATGACGACCAGCATCGAAGAACGCCGCATCCCAGGAAGCGAGCCACCACGGATTGTGATAGGCCTCGCGGCCCAGCATGACGCCGTCCACGTGCTGCAGCTGGTCTTGCACCTGCGCGGTGGTGGTGATGCCGCCATTGACGGCAATGATGAGATGCGGAAAATCGCGTTTGAGCTGGTGTGCCAATTCATAGCGCAAGGGCGGTACTTCACGGTTTTCCTTCGGACTCAGGCCCTTGAGCCAAGCGTTGCGGGCATGCACGATGAAGGTGTGGCAGCCGGCTTCGCTGACCGTGCCGACAAAGTCCCGCACGAAGTCGTAACTATCCGTCTTGTCGATGCCAATGCGGTGCTTGACGGTGACGGGGACCGACACCCCATCCACCATGGCCTTGACGCAGTCGGCCACCAATTGCGGCTCGGTCATCAGGCAAGCGCCAAACGCGCCGCGCTGCACCCGCTCGCTCGGGCAACCGCAGTTCAGGTTGATCTCGTCATAGCCCCACTGCTCACCCAGCTTTGCGCAATGCGCCAGGTCGGCCGGCTCGCTGCCGCCCAGCTGCAGGGCAACAGGGTGTTCCTCGGCGTTGTAGCGCAGATGGCGCGGCACGTCGCCATGCATCAGGGCGCCGGTCGTCACCATTTCGGTGTAGAGCAGCGCGTGACGCGTGAGCAGACGATGAAAATAACGGCAATGGCGGTCAGTCCAGTCGAGCATCGGCGCAACGGACAGCTTCCAGCGGTCTAGGGGAACGGGTGGAATAGGTTTCAAGCTCGGCATGGGATGGATTATCCCAGCCATGGCGCAAGCCGCAGATTTTTGATGGCCATGCAGGCCTGAAAGAAATTGAAGTGACCGCGCGTAATAGTGTCGAGGCGTGGGTCAAGTCAAGTCAGACGCCCGGCACACAAGTGATCGTCTATCCAGACACAAAATTGAAAGATGGCGACCGGGTCAAGGCACGCTGAACCCAAATCCGTTGCCCGTCAGAGAGTCACGCACCACGGCGCAGCATTGTGGGCAAAAGCCATCCATAACGCCCAACCGGAACTGGCAGCAAGCGCCAGACCCGCGAGACGCACGCCCCAGTCTCCAGAGCCTTTTCCACGCAAACGCAACCAAAGCCAGGGACCCGCCATCATTGAAACACTGGTGCCCAAGGCAAACAAGGCCATGACGGCAGCGCCTTCAATTGCACTGCCAGTCAAAGCTGCGACCAGCAGGGCCGAGTAAAGCAAGCCGCAGGGCAAAAAAGTCCATAGCGCACCAATCACCAGCGGCGCTCCCCTGCCCCGTCCCTGAGCCAGTGAGCGCGCGCCAGACCAGATTTTTCTGCCGGCCTGCTCCAGCCAGACCGGTTGCTGTGCTTTCCACAGCAGCAGCATGCCAAGCACCAAAGTCGCCACATGAAAAAGTGTCCACACAGGACGTAGCGCTGCCGACTGGACAGTCAGCCAGCCCAAACCCTGCATGGAGGCCGCCGCTACAGCGCCCAACGTGGAGTACCCCAGAACCCGCCCCACCTGGAAACTCCACATGGCTACATTTTTGCGTGGGCCGGCTGCTTGCCCAATGCCGGCACAGGCAGCACCACACATGGCGATGCAATGTGGCCCCCCGGCCAAGCCCATCAGCAATGCTGTGACAGCAAGAGACGTCTGCATTTACAAAGATCAGATGATCTTGGAAAACCGGGCGCGTGTGCGGTCAGTCTGCAAATAGCGATCGAACACCATGGCTACTGCTCGTACAAAAAACCAGCCCATGGCGGTCACTTGAATGCAGCTATCGTCCAGCGTGACCAGCCCCTGTTCGGCCAGTTTTTGCAACGCCTCGATCTCAGAGGCAAAGTAATTTCGGAATTCAATCAGATGAGCCAATTCAATAGACTCGAACAAAACCTGCCCCTGGCACATCAGAGACATGATCACGGCACGACGAACCAAGTCGTCACGCGACAAGCCCAACCCGCGCACCACGGGAAAACGCCCCTGATCCAAATAGTCGTAATACTCTTCGAGCGTCTTGGCGTTCTGGCTATAGGTGGCCCCAATCCGGCCAATGGACGAAACGCCCAAGCCGATCAGATCGCAATCAGGCTGGGTGCTGTAACCCTGAAAATTTCGATGCAAGCGACCCTGCCGCTTGGCAATAGCCAGCGCATCCGTGGGAAGGGCAAAGTGGTCCATCCCCACGTACACATAACCGGCACCGATGAAAGCGGCCATGGAACGCGCCAGCATCGCGACTTTGGCCGCGCCGCTGGGCAACTCTGCAGTAGCAATCCGGCGCTGGGGCTTGAAGCGCTCGGGCAAATGGGCATAGGCATACAAGGCGATGCGCTCCGGCCGCAACTCAATCACCTGAGCTAGCGTGCGGTCGAAAGACTCGGGGCTTTGCTGAGGCAGACCATAGATCAGATCGATGTTGATGGAATCAAAACTACGCTGGCGTGCCGCTTCCATCAAGGCAAAAACCTGCTCGGCGGGCTGCACACGGTGCACTGCTTTTTGCACCGCAGGGTCAAAATCCTGAACACCAAAACTCAAACGGTTAAATCCCAACTCGGCCAACGTATCCAGCCTTGAGGCGTCAATGGTTCGCGGATCAACTTCGATGGAGTATTCACCGCCGGGGGCCAAAGTAAAGTTACGCTGCAGCATCCCCATCAATTCGCGCAGTTCGTCATCCGACAGGAAGGTGGGTGTACCACCGCCCAGATGCAATTGCGTCACGGTTTGGCCAACACCCAGATGCTCTGTGTGCAAATCCACCTCGCGGCTCAGATAGCGCAAATACGGCGTAGCGCGATCATGGTGCTTGGTGATGATCTTGTTACAGGCGCAGTAGTAACACAGGGATTCACAAAAAGGGATGTGGACATACAGGGATAGAGGCAGAGCCATGGCCGCAGCTCCGGAACGCCGCAGCTTCAATGCTTGGGTATAGTCATCAGCTGAAAAAGCCTCGACAAAACGATCCGCCGTGGGATATGAGGTATAGCGCGGACCTGACACGTCAAACCGACGTATCAGGTCTTCGGAAACAGGTTCAGCAACAGCTGCATTCATGAATACTCCTTGGCAAGCAGATCGAATATGCCTTACAAGGTTAAAAATTTTCTTGATCTCCATCAAATAGCGCGGAAATTCGACTGACTAAAATTTGACCCGCATCAGGACTGTTGGTGAATTAGTGCCAAAATGAAAAACATGAATCTTCAAACCATCAAAGTCGCATGTTCCAACTGTAACTTGCGGGAATTATGCATGCCAGTAGGCTTGACGGCTGAGGAACTGGACCGCATTGACGATATGGTCGCGGCCAGGCGCAAGATCAAGCGTGGCACAACGCTCTTTCGTAATGGCGAGAAGTTCACCAGCTTGTATGCGATCCGCACGGGGTTCTTCAAGACCCGTGTGGCGTCAGAAGATGGTCGGGATCAGGTAACAGGTTTTCAAATGGCCGGTGAAGTCATCGGTCTCGATGGCATTGTGAACGACCATCACACTTGCGACGCGGTCGCGCTGGAAGACGCGGAAGTCTGTGTGATGCCATTTGATCGTATTGAAGAACTGTCACGTGAAGTGAACGCTTTGCAACGACACGTTCACAAAATCATGAGTCGCGAGATTGTGCGGGAGCACGGCGTAATGCTGCTGCTAGGCAGCATGCGGGCAGAGGAACGTCTTGCCACCTTCCTGCTGAACCTCGTACAGCGACTGCATGCGCGGGGATTTTCACAGTCGGAATTGATACTTCGAATGACCCGGGAAGAAATAGGCAGCTTTTTGGGGTTGAAACTCGAAACCGTAAGCCGGACGTTTTCAAGATTTGTTGAAGAAGGTATCGTAGAAGTCAAGCAACGTCATGTCCGCATTCTCAATACGGACGCACTGAAGGACATCGTCAATCCCAAAGCCTGCAGCTGCTAAACAGCCGAAGGAAAGCGAGCCTAGCAAGACCCCTTCTTGGGGCACCCATCCGGGCGATCATCAGCGGGCAGTGGGCAGCGGTTGACCTCAAATGGAGATATCGCCAGCAACGTCGTCAAACTGCTGGCCACCATACTGACACCCCAAAACACAAAAAAAGCTACACTGTAGACACCTTGGTTTGAAAGCCCCACAGGCTGACCAAACCAGTGCAGGTCTTGCGGATCAACCATCGCGGATACCAGCATTTCAAGAACGCAGGCTACCAAGAAGGCAGGCTAGGCAATCCACATCATTCGGTGTGACAACATACTTGGGCATCCTGTAAGTTAATTCCGATTGAACTCAATGTTTAGTGTTTACATTGGGCGTTGGTACAACGCCGGTAGCAGCATGGTTTCGCGCCTGTAATGCGGGTGCCAGACTAGAGGCAGTAGCAGTACTCCCCAATGTTTTGTTGATCTCAATCCCTTTTTGATAGTAGTCCTCGGAAATTACCGGGTCAACCCTCGTCACCGCAATATATAAAGTTATAAAACTGGCTACGACCACGATGGCAGGACCAGCAAAGACCAGCCAGACATGTCCAAACTTCCACCAGGGAGCCGCTGAAGCAAGAGTGTTTTGTTGCATAACCAATCCTTATCGTGGAACTAAAAAAACTGACTTTTCTGTCAAGTGACCAGGGATGTCAAGCGAGTCGATTTCAAACTGCATCACGTGCGAGCCCGGTGCCGCAACATCAAACTGCGCCTGCACCCGCACGGGGACCACTCGCGCCTCGGTCGATCCCACCATCACCACGTTGTCAGAAGTCACCATCAGTCCTGGCAGGCCAGCGACTGAGATTTTGTAA
>Ga0074195_1000215_pt1 | contig 136841 bp, 98 predicted proteins | sample EPASupsiteHSE623_FD_64525 | JGI IMG/M metagenome (GOLD analysis project Ga0074195, IMG submission 64525) | Bioremediated contaminated groundwater from EPA Superfund site, New Mexico - Sample HSE6-23 | ecosystem: Environmental > Aquatic > Deep subsurface > Groundwater > Contaminated ...
ATCCCAACATTCCCATAGAGGAGACCGTCGACGCGATGTCCGATTTGATTAAGCAGGGAAAGGTTCGTTACCTGGGCTTGTCGGAAGCTTCGGCCGAATCGTTGAAAAGGGCGCATGCCATTCATCCGATCCGCGCACTGCAGTCGGAGTATTCGCTGTTTACGCGGGATATTGAAAAAGAAGTTCTCCCGGTGTGCCGTGAACTGGGTATTACACTTGTTCCATACAGTCCGCTGGGAAGGGGCATGCTTACCGGCACCATCAATGAAGTTCCCAAAGCGGCTGATGATTTCCGGACTGCTTTGCCCCGTTTTCAGGCAGAGACATTTGAACACAATAAAAAGTTGGTTGACAAGCTGGAGGAAATTGCAAAAAGAAAGAATTGTACCCCGGCCCAGCTTGCGCTGGCCTGGTTGCTGCATCAGGGTGAAGATATTATTCCGATCCCCGGCACAAAGAAGATCAAATACCTGGAAGAAAATGCTGCGGCGGTGACTGTTAAACTTACGGCTGACGAATTAAAAACAATTACGGCTCTTTCGGATGAAGTTAAAGTAATGGGTGCGCGTTACACGGACCCGGGAATGAGATTGGTCAATAATTAGTTTGGGTGCTGTTGCTTTTCAGTTTTTGAGATATGAACGATCCCTGGGAAGAATGACTATCTTTGTTAAGTAACCTTATAAAGATATGGAAGGCATGTGGTATACGATGTCCGGGGAAGAAACATTGAAAGAACTTCAGGTTGACCCCGCGAAAGGATTGACTGAGCAGGAGGCGGAGAAACGTTTGGAGGAAACCGGACCCAACCGGTTAAAAGCCAAAAAGAGAAAAAGCATTTTGCAACTGTTTCTGGCTCAGCTCAGAGACTGGCTGATCTACGTCCTGCTTGCGGCTGTAGTCATTACGCTGTTCATGGGCGAGTATATCGATGCCGTCATTATCCTGATGGTTATTATGCTGAATGCCGTTTTAGGCGTAATCCAGGAAGTGAAGGCCGGGAATGCCATTGAAGCGCTTCAGAAAATGTCTTCCCCAAAAGCCCTCGTACGCAGGGATGGAGCAGTAAAGGAAATTGACTCGGAAAATCTGGTGCCCGGCGATATTTTGATCCTGGATGCGGGACGTTATATTGCTGCCGATATCCGTCTGATTGAAACAGTAAACTTGCAGGTCGAAGAATCGGCCATGACCGGAGAATCAGTCCCCTCAGAAAAGGATGCCTCCCTGGTGCTGGACGAAAAAACGCCATTGGGTGACCGGGAGAATCTGGCTTTTATGACAACGCTGGTGTCGAAAGGCCGCGGAGCCGGCGTCGTGACGGGAACCGGAATGAATACCGAGGTTGGCCGGATTGCCAATATCATCGATGGGGAGGGAGAAGCAAGGACACCGCTGGAGATCCGGCTGAATGAACTGGGGAAAGTATTGGGTAAGCTGGCTATTGGGATTTGCCTTTTTATTTTTATCATATCCGTTATCCAGGGCCGTGACCTGGCCGAGATGTTCCTGACTTCGGTGTCACTGGCTGTGGCTTCCATCCCTGAAGGACTGGCAGCCATTGTTGCCGTGGTGCTTTCGGTCGGCGTCACAACGATGTCGAAGCGGAACGCAATCATCAGGCGCTTGCCTGCCGTGGAGACACTGGGCTCGGTCAATATGATATGCTCTGACAAAACCGGCACGCTTACCCAGAATAAAATGACGGTCGTCAAATATTTTACCGTCGGGGAGGAAGCGGATGTTTCGAGAGACCATGAGAATAAGGCGGGTGATCAGGCCAGGTTTTTAAGTAAAGCGATGATCCTGTGTTCGGATGCGACCTGGGAGAGCGGAAAGGGTACCGGCGATCCAACCGAAATAGCCTTGTTGTTGTTTGGCGACGATCTGGGGGCAGACCGGAAAAAACTGGACAAAGAAAGCAGACGGGTTGGGGAATTTGCCTTTGACTCGGAACGTAAACTGATGTCAACGCTGGTTGAAGAAGACGGTAAACTGACTGTTTATACCAAGGGCGCAATCGATAATTTGCTTCGGCTTTCAACCCACATTCTGGTAAACGGAGAGACCATCCCCTTTTCAGATGAACACCGTGACCTGTTCAATCGCGCTACCGAACGGATGTCGGACGAAGCGTTACGGACGTTGGGCGTAGCTTATAAGCCTGTTAAAACGAAAATCAGGCCTGAGGAGATGGAAAAGGACCTCATCCTGATCGGGATGGTGGGAATGATCGACCCACCCCGGACTGAAGTAAAAGATTCCATCAAACTGGCCAAAAATGCAGGAATTACTCCGCTCATGATCACCGGTGACCACAAAAACACGGCCTTTGCTATTGCTCAGGAACTGGGCATCGCAGAAACGCGCGATCAGGCTATTACCGGACAGGAAATGGATGAACTGCCGGAAGAGGAACTGAAGGCCAGAATGAGTGGATTTAAAGTATTTGCGCGGGTTTCTCCGGAGCATAAGGTAAAAATTGTGCGTGCACTGAAAGCGCAGGGCAATATTGTCTCCATGACCGGTGACGGGGTGAATGATGCGCCTTCACTTAATGCTGCCGATATCGGCGTCGCAATGGGGATCACGGGCACTGATGTAGCGAAGGGAGCTTCGGATATGATCCTGGCCGACGATAATTTTGCGACCATCGTTTCGGCTATCGAGCAGGGACGAAATATCTACAATAACATAAAAAAGTCAGTTCTTTTCCTGCTCACCAGTAATCTGGGTGAGGTCATTTCGATGTTCGTCGCCCTCATGTTGGGTATGGCCGCCCCTTTTCTGGCCACCCAACTCCTGTGGATCAACCTGCTTACCGATTCTTTGCCCGCTGTGGCTTTGGGGATGGACCCGGGCGATCCGGATGTGATGAAGGAAAAGCCCCGGAATCCGAAAGAAAGCTTTTTTGCTCATGGCGCCGGATGGCGTGCGATGATCGGTGGATTCGTTATTGGTATCGTCACCCTGGCAGCATTCTGGTACGGATATTATGAAAACGGGTACAGTCCGTTTGACAAAGAAGTGCCGGAAGATGCTGTTTCCTATGCTCGTACCCTGGCATTCATAACCATTATTTCATGCCAACTCTTTTACTCGCTTGCGTTGAGGAACAGCAGGAAATCAATTTTTACGATCGGAATCTTTTCCAACTGGTATTTAGTTGGCGCTGTTGTTCTGGGCCTGGCCTTACAGTTGCTGGTGATTGCTGTTCCTTTTATGCAGGAGGCATTTAAGCTGCAAATGCTGGATTCACGCGGCTGGATCATGGTGCTTATTCTTGGGTTGATCCCTCTTTTCTTAAGCGAAATCTATAAGCTGATCGTCAGAATGTCTTCTAAAAGATAGTCTTCTTAAAGTCTTTTAGTAGAGACGAAGTGTCTGTACTATTGCTAACTGTGACTGCGACTGACCACTGATTTTCTCCTTTATGCTATAGAACACATTTTTGCGTTCGGTTTGTTTAAACGATTAAGCATATATTTGTTCTGCATTCAAAAGGATGTTTTCAGAATGTAATTCCGGATAGGTAATTTAGTTTTGAACGATGGGGAAGAAAGTTTCATTAAAGGATATTGCCAATAAGGTGGGCGTGTCGACCGCGCTGGTTTCCTATGTCCTGAACGGTCTTGAAAAGGAAAAAAGGGTCGGGCAGGAAGTGGTGACCCGGATCCGGGAAGCCGCGCGTGAGCTGAATTATCAGCCCAATCAGATTGCCCGCAGTCTCCGGAAAGGATCGACCAATACGATTGGACTGATCGTTGCCGACATAGCCAATCCGTTTTTTGCTCATCTGGCCCGTATTATTGAAGATGAGGCGATTAAATACAACTATGTCGTGATCATTGGCAGCTCCGATGAAAATTCCTCAAAATCGGGATCTCTGGTGGAAACACTTCTAAACCGCCAGGTCGACGGTTTTATCATCGTTCCGGCCGAAGGTTGTAACCGGCAAATTGAAATACTCCTGCAGAAAGAATTGCCTGTTGTATTGATCGACCGGCACTTCCCGGAATTAGCCACTAATTTTGTTATCCTCGATAACTATCAGGCAACTTACGAAGCGACCACTTACCTGATTGGCAGGGGTTGCCGGAAAATAGAGATGATTGCCTATAAGTCGCCGCTGATCCACATGCAGGAGCGTATGCGCGGGTACCGGGAAGCCATGGCGGCAAAGGAGATCGACGAAAACGCCATTTGCGTCCGCGAAATCGATTACCATCAGGTAGGGCAACAGATGGACAAAATAATGGCCGCACTAAAGAAGAATAAAGATACGGATGCCATTCTTTTTGCGACCAACGCGCTGTCAATAGCCGGTTTATACGCGATCCGGGAAAACAATATCCGGATACCTGAAGAATTGTCGGTCATCGGTTTTGACGGGAATGAGGCTTTTGATTTTTTCGACCCTCAACTGACTTTCATCCGGCAGCCTCTTGAGGAGATGGGAAAAGAGTCGGTCCGGGTATTGCTCGAACAAATTAAAGGCACCAGTAAAACGGTGCAGGTTAAACTGAAGCATCAGTTGATCAGGCGGGGTTCATGCCGGTGATTTTTTTACAAGTTCGCTTAAACGTTTAAATCTATAAATCTGTTAAACCATGAAGAGAATCTTAATTTTTGTTGTTGCTTGTTTATTGTCGCTGGCAGGATTTCCCCAAGCCGGCTTTAATGGTCTGGATATGAATATGGGTAACCTCTACCGGTTATCAAATGCACAGACCCGGTCTGTCAGTCCGGAAAATTTCACCGGCGAAAAAGGAAAGGGAGGAATGGCCACTCCGTCCGAAAAGGATAATTTGAATACCGCTAACGCTTCTCATGCCGCCCGCGACCTGGGACAAAGCTGGAAAGTGAATCCGTTTGTCATTATCAAGCCCGGACAGACTTTCACGCTGGCCGAGATTGACGGACCGGGTGCCATTCAGCATATCTGGATGACCCCTACCGGAAACTGGAAATTTTCGATTATCCGGATCTATTGGGACGACGAGAAAGAACCATCGGTAGAGTGCCCCGTGGGCAGCTTCTTTGCCATGGGATGGAATGAATATGCACCCTTAAGTTCACTGGCTGTTTGCGTGAACCCCGGAAGCGCCTTCAACTGCTACTGGCCAATGCCTTTCCGCAAAAAATGCCGCATCACCATGGAAAACGTGAATGATCAGGACGAGATGAGGCTTTATTATCAGGTCGATTACACGCTGACCGATGTGCCTGCCGATGCTGCATACTTTCATGCGCAGTACAGGAGAACAAACCCCAACACAACCTCCGATTATACCATTGTCGACAATATCAAGGGGAAAGGCCACTTTGTGGGCGTTTACCTGGCCTGGGGAGTCAACAACAACGGCTGGTGGGGTGAAGGCGAGATCAAATTCTTCATCGATGGTGACAGCAAGTTCCCGACTATCTGTGGAACGGGTACCGAAGATTATTTCTGCGGTTCATACAATTTTGACCGGAACGGGCAGTACAAGGAATTTTGTACTCCTTATGCGGGACTGCATCAGGTGATCAGACCCGACGGCAGCTATAAGGCGCAGCAACGATTCGGTCTTTACCGCTGGCACATCATGGACCCGGTGCGCTTTGAAAAGGACCTGAAGATAACGATTCAGGATCTGGGATGGCGGCATGGCGGCCGTTATCTGCCACAGCAATCCGACATTTCATCAGTCGCGTTCTGGTATCAGGCCGATCCGCATGCCAAATTTCCGCAGTTACCGGAATGGGAACAACTGGAAGTGAACTAGACAGACATAAGTATCAAGACACAAGATGGAACAGGGAACAGGGAAACCGAAAGAATTTTCCATTCTCCGGCCTTCCTCCTCCGGTCTCCCGTTTCCGGTCTCCGGTCTCCTTTACAATTTAGGGAAAATGCATTTAAAATAAGAAAATGAATAACAGACTAATAGGGCGATTGCCCAAAGTAGGGATCCGCCCCGTCATTGACGGCCGTGAAAACGGTGTCCGCGAATCACTCGAAGAGCAGACAAGGGCTATGGCCAAAGCTGCAGCCCGCTTAATTGAGGAAAACCTCCGTTTCCCGTCCGGTGAAAAGGTGGAATGCGTGATCTCCGACACCACGATTGGCGGTGTTGCCGATGCCGCTTATTGTGCCGATCAGTTTGAACGCGAAGGCGTGGAAGTGTCGCTCACCGTAACCCCCTGCTGGTGTTACGGCACGGAAGTGATGGATTCGAATCCGTGGATTCCCAAGGCCATCTGGGGCTTTAACGGCTCGGAACGTCCCGGAGCCGTTTACCTGGCCGCAGCCCTTGCCGGCTACACCCAAAAGGGCCTGCCCACCTTCAGCATTTACGGGCGTGACGTTCAGGATGCCGGCGATACAGCCATTCCTGACGATGTCAAAGAAAAAATACTGCGCTTTGTCAAAGCCGGATTGGCGGTTGCTCAGATGAAAGGCAAATCGTACCTGGCTATTGGCTACACCTCAATGGGGATTGCCGGCTCGATGGTTAATCCCGATTTTTTCCAGGATTACCTGGGAATGCGGACTGAATTCGTGGAGTCGGTCGAAATGATCCGTCGTATTGATCTGGGAATTTATGATCCGGACGAATACAAAAGGGCGCTGGTATGGGTGAAGGAAAACTGTAAGGAGGGATTCGATATTAACGCAAAGCCGTACAGCCGGGAAGAAAAAGACAAACAATGGGAAATGGTGGTTAAGATGACCATCATCGCCAAAGACCTGATGCACGGAAACCCGAAACTCAAGGAACTGGGCTTCGGTGAAGAAGCAAAAGGACACAATGCCATTGCTGCGGGCTTCCAGGGACAGCGGCAGTGGACCGATCATTACCCGGACGGCGATTTTATGGAGGCGATGCTGAATTCTTCGTTCGACTGGAACGGGATCCGGCAGGCTTATGTTTTTGCCACCGAAAATGACAGCCTGAACGGAGTCTCCATGCTCTTCGGTCATTTGCTGACCAACACCGCGCAGTTATTTTCGGATGTCCGCACCTTCTGGAGCCCCGAAGCCGTTAAACGGGTAACGGGCAAGGAACTGACCGGACTGGCATCAAAGGGGATCATTCACCTGATCAACTCCGGATCGACAACCCTGGATGCGACGGCACAACAGCGTGATCGCGACGGGAACCCCGTCATGAAGCCATACTGGGAGATTACAGAAGAGGAAGCAAAGAAATGTCTGGAGAACACCCAGTGGTGTCCGTCAAATCTCGGGTACATGCGGGGCGGAGGCTTTTCTTCCCTGTTCCGCACGGCCGGGCAGATGCCGGTAACCATGTGCCGGGTGAACCTGGTCAAGGGACTGGGACCGGTGCTTCAGCTGGCCGAGGGCTGGACCGTTGAGTTGCCTGAGGAAATCCATTCCGTACTGGACAAGCGTACCGACCCGATCTGGCCCACCACCTGGTTTGTTCCGCGTACTTCAGAAACAGGCAAGTTCAAAGATGTTTATTCGGTGATGGCTAACTGGGGTGCCAATCACGGTGCCATTTCATACGGGCATATCGGGGCCGACCTGATCACACTCGCATCGATGCTTCGGATCCCGGTTTGCATGCACAATGTTCCGGAAGAGGAGTTGTTCCGGCCCAGTGCCTGGAATTCATTCGGGAGCGATCCGGAAGGCGCCGATTACCAGGCGTGCAAAAATTACGGTCCCATTTATTCGTAAATACCAATTAAACCTGATATGAATAAAATCAATACAGCAGCATGCGTGATACTGATCCTGTTAGTGGCCGGCTGCGCATCGCCGGGAAAAAAACAAGACACCGAAATGAAGCAGAAAACTACTGGCCTGGCTAAAGGAAGCTATGGTTACGATGTCGATTTCTTTAATAAAGAGAACATTCAGACAATCGAACTGAAAGATACGGCATCCAAAGCGTGTGTCTTGCTTGTCCCCGCATACCAGGGGAGGGTAATGACATCAACGGCCAACGGAAACGGCGGACTGAGCTTTGGGTGGATCAATCATGACCTGATCAGTTCCGGCAAAATAAGCGGGCAGTTTAATCCTTTCGGAGGCGAGGAACGCTTTTGGCTCGGTCCCGAAGGCGGTCCTTATTCCATTTATTTTGAGCAGGGAAAGGAGCAGGCTTTTGAAAACTGGCAGGTGCCGCCTGTGTTGGACACAGAACCTTTTGATGTCAAAGCGCAGGCTCAGGACCAGGTCACGTTCGTGAAAGACGCGGTTTTGAAGAATGCCTCCGGAACGGAATTTAAAGTTGGAATTGAAAGGAAAATTTCGTTACTGACATCCGACAACCTGCGTGCGGCTCTCAGTCTGGAAATTCCTGCAGGCGAACTTGATGTGGTGGCTTATCAGACCGAAAACACCATTACCAATACAGGCGACGCGGCCTGGACAAAAAAGGGAGGCCTGCTTTCCATCTGGATGCTGGGCATGTTTAATCCGTCGCCCTCCACAACCGTTTTCATTCCTTACAAGGAAGAAGGAATCGGCACAATTGTGAACGATGAATATTTCGGCAAAGTTCCGGCCGACAGGCTGCTGGTGGACAACGAAACCATTTTTTTCAAAATTGACGGAAAACTTCGCAGCAAGATTGGCGTGCCTCCGGGAAGGGCCACCGAACTCTGTGGTAGTTATGATGAGGAAGCGCAAGTTTTGACCTTGCTCTGGTGTTCCCTGCCTGCCGAACCGGCCGATTACGTGAACTCCAAATGGGGCAAACAGCAAAACCCTTATGAAGGCGATGTGATTAACTCATACAACGACGGGCCTGTGGAAGACGGGTCGATCATGGGACCCTTTTATGAAATTGAAACCTCCTCACCGGCGGCAGCTTTAGCGCCGGGCGAGTCGCTGACCCACATCCAGCGGGTGGTTCACCTGCAGGGAGAACCGGCCAAACTGGCGCCTGTGGTGAAGTCGCTGTTTAATCTGGATCTGGATACCATTGCCGCTAAATTTTGATGTATGGAAAAGCACCCGATTGTTCCTAAAGGCATTGTATTGCCCTTTATCCTGTTAACGTCGCTTTTCTTTGCATGGGCCATTCCCAATAACCTGACCGACACCATGCTGGCCGCCTTCAAGCGGATCATGAGTTTAACCGACTCCAAAACGGCATGGATCCAGGTGGCCTGCTATCTGCTTGGGTACGGTTGTTTTGCCCTGCCGGCGGCGCTCTTTATCAAGCGCTTTACCTATAAGTCGGGCGTTTTGCTGGGACTCGGCATGTATGCCTCCGGAACATTCCTGTTTTACCCGGCCATGATGATCGCCGAATGGAATGCCGGGATCGGATTTCTGATGTTCCTGCTGGCCATCATCATCTTGTTTGCCGGACTGTCAATTTTGGAAACGTCAACCAATTCGTATGTTTGTGCAATCGGACCCGAGGCGACCGCTACACAGCGGTTAAATCTTGCACAGTCGTTCAATCCTTTTGGGGCAATAACCGGCGTAGTGATCAGTCAGGTTTTCATTTTGTCGCAACTCAGTACCTTGAGCGCGGCCGAACGGGCTGCTCTTCCCCCGGCCGAATTAACCCGCGTACAGGGAATTGAACTGAATGCGGTGACCATGACCTATATAGTTCTCGGCGTGATTATGGTCGGCCTGCTGGTAGCGATTTGGCTGACACGGATGCCTGCCTTGAAGGAGGACGATAAGAACCTTGATCTGCGCGGAGCCTTCCGCCGGCTGATGAAAAATAAAAACTATGTTTGGGGAGTCGTAGCCCAGTTCTTTTATGTCGGCGCCCAGATCGCCGTCTGGTCGTTCATTATCCGTTATGCCTTGCAACAGTTGCAGCTCGATGCGGTCGTGGAAGGTCTTGGTGAAAATGCTTCATCCGACGCGGTTATAGCTGCCCTGCGCGAAGTGGAACCGCTTGCTGCCGGATTCTATAATTTATGTGAACGAATTGGCCTGGATGCCTTGCTGCCGCGAACGGCCGAACAGGCAGGCGCCACCTACTATATTATTTCGCTGGTCTTATTTGTAATCGCCCGGTTTGCATGCACGGCACTGATGAAGTTTATCAAACCCCGCATATTACTGACGGCGCTGGCGGTTGTTGCTGTTTTATGCTGTCTTGGAACGATTTACGGGCATGGATTCATCGGGGTATATGCGTTAATTGGGATTACCGGCTGCATGTCGCTGATGTTCCCCACCATTTACGGGATGGGTATCCGCGGACTGGGAGAAGACACCAAAATCGGCGGTGCAGGAATGGTGATGGCCATTGCCGGTGCTGCCGTACTGACGCAGATCCAGGGCATTGTTTCGGACCAGGTTGGAAGCATTAAACTGGCCTATTGGGTTCCTGCAATTGCCTTTCTGATTATCGCATATTACGGGGCAGTGATCTGCCGGAAGCAACATGCATAGCCTTTTCGAACTTTTGAGAATCTAATATAATCAGATCATGTTACGAATCGTCTTCGTTTTAATGTTACTGGCGCCGTTTTTTGAATGTGCTGCCGGCTATAAGGAAGAAATTTTGAAACTGTCGCGGATCGATTTATTGCCCAGATATCAGCAGGATGTTGTGGTGAAGCAGGTTTCAAGCTATGACACAACCGGCGGTAATGATGACGGGTTTTCCGGGAAGTACTCCTACCTGCGCAAAGAAGGTGAGAAACTGGTCATTGCCGATCTCAAAGGTCCGGGAGTGATCCAGCGCATCTGGACGCCAACCCCGACGGAGGACACCATTCAGTTTTATTTTGACGGAGAGCAGGTTCCCCGCATTGAGTTAAAATTTATGGACCTGTTCTCAGGGAAACAGGATCCTTTTCTGCGACCGGTTGTGGGCAATGAGGCAGGCGGCTATTATTGTTATTTGCCTGTTCCGTACAAATCTTCCTGCAAGATTATGTATAAAGGCAAACGCATGCAGTTTATCCAGGTTCAGTACAGGGAAACCGACGAAGAGGCAGTTGCTTTCTCTTTTCCAAAAGAATTCTCCCAGCCGGAGAAGGAAGCGCTGTCGTCTGTAATTGCCGTATGGGAAAAATCAGGGAAGTCTGCGCCATTTCAAATGCAGGATGGCTTTAAGCAAGTCACTAAAAGTATCAGCCTAAAGCCAGACGAGACATTGCCCTTCTTTGAATTGGCTAAAGGAGGACGGATCGTCGGAATCGAAATAAACCCGCAAATTAGACTTAATAGCCGGTTTAAAGACTTGATTCTGAAAGCCCGGTGGAACGATGAATCCGTGGCGGCCATTAACGCTCCGCTTACCGACTTCTTTGGCTACGCCTTTGGAAAAGCTTCCGTGCGTTCCATGCTGACAGGCGTGAGGGAAGACGGCACACATTATTGCTATCTTCCAATGCCTTTCGACACGAAAGCTACACTCGAACTGGAGTACCTGAAAAATACATGGAACACCTCAGACCAAATCCCGCTGCAGGTTACCGTCTATTATGCGGAAACAAAGCGCCGGCCAGATGAGGGCAGGCTGTATACCGAATGGCACCGCGAACGTCCGGAACCCGGCAAACCATTCCCTATTCTGAAAAAGTCGGGTAAAGGCCATTACGTCGGTACTTTTTTGCAGGCACAGGGACTGAATCCGGGCATGACCCTTTTCTTTGAAGGGGACGATCAGTGTTATGTGGATGGAGAGCTAAGACTCCATGGCACAGGGTCCGAAGACTTTTTTAACGGCGGCTGGTATGCACTGCCCGACCGGTGGGATCAGGCTTACAGTTTGCCATTGCATGGTTGTATGGCCTATTCCATCCCCTTGGCCCGAACAGGCGGATACCGTTTTTTCGTTACGGATAAGATATCGTTTGCGGAAAACATTTCCCTGACCATCGAGCATGGTCCTGAAAATAATAATATCCCTGTCGATTACACCGCTGTCGCTTTTTACTACTGCGATGCGCCTCCTGCTTCAAACGAGCTGCCTGCCGTGGAGTTGCTTGAGCAGGTTGAAACCCCGGATATCCTGGAATACTGGATCCAGTTATTGCCCGTAAGGGCCATCGGTCATGGAACAGGAATTTCATACGAAAACATCAAAGAGGCGCAGAGCGGTAAGAATTTTGAGGTTCTGAAAGTGACCTCTCTACATGCCGGTTTTGCTAAATTTGAGTTGGAAGTCCCGTCAGAAGGAGAATATAAATTATTCATCTCCTGGTTAAAGGGGCCCGATTGCGGTCAGTATGAACTGACCCAGCGGCAGGTGCCTATTAAAGCCGGCTGGCGGGGAACGGCCGGAGAAAACACGTTTATAGACAGGGAATATATTGGAAATCTGTACATTGAACAGGGGACCAATACGATTTCGGTACGTCTTGAGGACAGCCCGGGAGACGTATCCAACACTTTTTTGCTGCACCGGATCTACCTTGAAAAACAAAAATCAAAAAAATAAACTGATATCGTTATGAAGAAAGAGCTTCGTGCAAAAGGCAGACGTGACTTTTTAAAAAGTGGTGCCGCATTTGGTGCATTGATGAGTATGCCCTTCGGACTTGCAGCAGGCGACGCGGCTTCAACCGGGGCGAAAGCGGTCATGGACAGGCTGCAGAAAAAAAATGGCTTGCCGCAGCAACGGCCGTTCAATGGTGAATACGCAGATGAATTTTTAAATAAAGTAGCTTTTCCGATCGGAGGCATTGGCGCCGGTATGTTTTGCATGGAAGGAACAGGAGCCATTTCGCACCTTTCAGTCCGCAATCATCCTGATGTCTATAATGAGCCCTATGCCTTTGCTGCCATCAGTGTGAAAGGAATAGAAAACGGAGCCAAGGTACTGGAGGCTCCGGTCCCATTCTGGAAGCTGTTCGGCCCCGGTGGAAGCGGCAACGGAAGCGGCAACCGGAGTTACGGTCTGCCCCGTTTTGAAAAAGGCCGTTTTTTGCCCCGCTTCCCGTTTGCAACCCTGGAGCTGGAAGATCAGGATATCCCCCTTCAGATTAAAGTAGTAGGATGGAGTCCGTTTATTCCCGGCGATGAGAACAACTCAAGCCTGCCTGTGGGTGTGATGGCGTATCATTTTAAAAATACCTCATCAAAGGTTGTTGAAGCGGTTTTTTCATATAACGCCAGAAATTTTATTGACGAACAGGGGAAGATTGCAGAAGAGAAAAATGGCTTTCGTTTATTGACGGCCGGCAGTAACGGTGATTCCGGAAGCGGCTTCTCCATTTATGTGGACGGGAATGATGCGGTGGTGGATCATTGCTGGTTCCGCGGCGCCTGGTTCGACCCCCAGACCATTTTATGGAAGCACATCAAAAATGCGGAACTGGTCAGCAATCCGCCGGTCGACGGTGTTTCGCCGGGAGCCTCCGTCTATGTACCCCTGTCCGTAAAAGCAGGTGAAGAAAAAACAGTTACCGTTAATTTTAGCTGGTACCTGCCCGAAAACAGGCTGGCGTCGGGAACAATGACTACCGGTTCTGCCTTCCGCTCAAAACCCTCCGAGGGAAGAGCTGGCGGCCAGCAGGAGGTATCCGGGTTTTCGGGAAAGCAACTGGTCAACACCTTCGATCCGGGAGGCGACGGGCAAACAGGCATGCTGGTGTCACCGGCAATTCCGATCAATAAACAGTACCTGAAATTTTTAATTGGCGGAGGAAACGATCCGGAGAAAACGGCGATAAAACTTCTGATTGACGGAAAGGTCATTGAAACAGCGGTCGGGCATCAAACAGAAAGGCTGACCGAAAAAATATGGAATCTGAAAAGTTATCAGGGAAAAGATGCAGTCATTCAGATTACGGATCAAAGCACCGATCCCTGGGGACATGTGCTGGCCGACCAGTTTGTACTGACGAATAATCCGAATGAAGATCTGGCCAAGCCGTCTTCTGATGCCCTGCTGATTGCTGATTTTGAAGGCGATGGCTATGGCGAATGGAAAAAGGTGGAGGAGCCAGCGGTGGCGGCCGAAGAATCTGACCTTTACTACAAACCTTGGTATGCCTCACGGTTTAAAGGTTTGGACGAAGTTGTGGATTATTGGAATCTTCGTGCGGCGGAACTGAAACGAAAAAGCGAGTTGTTCCGCGATGCCTTTTTTGATTCCACCCTTCCTCCTGAAGTGACGGAAGCAGTCGCAGCTAATTTAACGATCCTGAAATCTCCCACCGTTTTAAGACAGCATGACGGGAAGCTTTGGGCATGGGAGGGATGCGGTGACAATTCAGGTTGCTGCTCCGGCAGTTGCACGCACGTCTGGAATTACGCGCAGGCAATTCCTCACTTGTTCCCGGCTTTGGAAAGGACGTTACGGGAAACAGAATTTAAGATTAACCAGAACGAAGAGGGGCATCAGGTGTTCCGGGCCAACCTTCCGATCACGAAAACAATCCATAATTTCCATTCGGCTGCCGACGGACAACTGGGCGGGATCATGAAGGTGTACCGCGAGTGGCGGATCAGCGGCGATACAAGCTGGATGAAAGATCTTTTCCCTAAGGTAAAACAAAGCATGGACTATTGCATCGAAGCCTGGGATCCAAAGCATCAGGGATACCTGGAAGAACCCCATCACAATACATACGATATTGAATTTTGGGGGCCCGATGGCATGTGTACCAGTTTTTACCTCGGCGCGTTAACCGCGATGATTGAACTGAGCAAGGCTGTCGGAGAACCTTCGGGTAATTATGAACAACTGCTTTCGAAAGGGAAGAAGTACATGGAAACCGAACTCTACGACGGCGAATACTTCATCCAAAAAATTAAATGGACAGGCTTAAAAGCTCCGGATCCGGTGGAGGCGCAGTCATTTCACACAAAGTATTCCGACGAAGCTTTGGAGATACTGAAGAAGGAAGGCCCCAAGTATCAATACGGCACGGGATGCCTGTCTGACGGCATTCTGGGCATGTGGATGGCTTCGGTATGCGGACTGGATGAAGTTATTGAATCGGACAAAACAGAAAGTCATCTGGCGGCCGTTCACCAATACAACCTGAAGACCACGCTGGCCGACCATGTTAATCCGCAGCGGCCAAGCTATGCCTGCGGCAATGAAGGAGGCCTGTTGCTATGCACCTGGCCTAAAGGCGGCGCCTTGTCACTTCCTTTTGTATACAGCAACGAGGTCTGGACCGGTATTGAGTATCAGGTGGCCAGTCACCTGATGCTGAAAGGTGAAGTGGAGAAAGGGCTGGATATTGTGCGGGAATGCCGAAAACGCTACGACGGCGTGCTTCGCAATCCGTTCAACGAATACGAATGCGGCCACTGGTATGCCCGGGCCATGTCCAGCTATGGCATGATTCAGGGACTGACCGGTGTTCGCTATGATGCAGTCGGCAAAACCCTGTACATCGATTCGAAAGTCGGAGACTTTAAAAGCTTTATCTCCACTGCAACCGGATTTGGAAACGTGGGACTGAAAAACGGAAAACCTTTCCTGACCATGGTAAGCGGCAAGCTGGATGTGAAAAAAGTGATTGTGTCGGGTGTTGAGCAAAAGCTGGATAAATCATAAGCATGAAGCTGCTGGCTTGGTGTTTTACGGTGTTGCTGAGTTGTTCCCTGGCAGTTGGCCAAAATTCCGTGCGATCGCGGAAGGATCTTGCTCCTCCTGAAACAAACGGAATCTGGTTTCGACCTGCCAGGGAACAGCCGGCACGTCCGGTCGGGGGTTCAGAACGGGCAACATTTGTTTTCGGCGTGTCGCCCCCGAGCCTGGAAAATAGCCGGTAAACTGGAGGATGATTAGAATTTTCTAAGTTCGGATTCTTTTTTAACGTATCACTTCCCCTGTGATAAAATTTTGAATAGCTTGAAGAATGATCAGAAAATATGGGAAGATTCCAGAAATGGGGATAAAGCCGCGCTTTCCCGCATTTATTTTGAGCATTTTCATTCCATGTACCAGTATGGGATTAAATTTAACGGAGATGCGGAGTTTATAAAAGATTGCATCCAGGAAGTCTTTTTCAGGCTCATCAGATCTGGGTCAAAGCTCGGACCCACTGATAATATCCGATTCTATCTTTTTCGTGCCCTGAAGAATGAGATTTTCAAAGAATCAGAAAGGAAAAGAAAATTAGAATCGGCTATGGATGCGAGTCACGAGTTCAGGCTTTCGTTTCTGGCGGAGGAACAATCCATTGAAACGGAAGTGGAACTTCAAAAGGAGAACGCTCTTGTTCAGGCTTTAGGCACCTTGAGTCCCCGTCAGCGGGAAATTATCTACCTGAAATACGAATGTGAAATGAATTACAGACAAATCTGTGAAATCATGGATTTAAAAAGTGATTCTGCCCGTAAACTTGTGTTCAGGGCCGTGCAATCATTAAAAGAGATTATCGAAGAAAAAAGTGTAGTCTTATTCCTGTTCAGCCTCTTTCGTAAAAATGTTTTTTAACATAGCTTATCGCTGTCCACAAACGACCCAACAACAGATTTAATAGTCAAAAGCTTCAGGAGGTGAGGAAAAAATATTATTCATATTCGGTGGAAGACTTTACCCTGGATCGAAGTTTTGTTCGGTGGGTACGTAAAGGGATCAAGGGACCGGAGTGGGAAAATTTTATAAGGGAAAATCCGGAAAAGAAAAAAGATATCCAGACAGCACGGGAAATTATCGAATCTTTTCGCGCAAGAGAACAAGCACCGGCGGATGAGGAAATGTATTCGGTTTGGCGAAAGATTGAGCTTTTTCATTCACTGCATCATCCTGTCACAAATAAAATGAACATCAGTCGGCTTTTTAGGTACGCCGCAGTTTTTATTTTTGCTTTAGTGATTGGGGTTGGTACAACGTATTATTTCATTAAGAATGATCGGTATTCATTTTCTGATTTTCAACTGTCACCGCTAACTGCAGGTGATACCAAACTGATCCTGTCTGACGGAGAAGAAGTTTTATTGAAGGAGAAAGAAACAAACCTTCAATTTAACGCAGGAGGAGATCAGATAAAGATCAATCAGGACAGTGTGATCCATCATCAGAACCAGGCAGAGGGGAAGAAACTTGCGCAGGTAGTGGTCCCTTATGGCAGAATTTCGCATGTGGCATTATCGGATGGAACCAAAGTGTGGTTAAATGCCGGTTCCCGCCTTGTTTTTCCGCAGAAATTCGAAGGAAGGAAGCGACAGGTATTTCTGACGGGAGAAGCCTATTTTGACGTTGCAAAAGATAAGAGCAACCCTTTCGTTGTAAATACCGAAACCATCCATGTAACCGTCCTGGGAACGAAATTCAACTTAAAAGATCATGTATCCGATGATCAGCTTGAAGTAGTATTGATTGAGGGAGAGGTGAGTTTAAAGGAGAATGATAAGGTGTTTGCCGGAGAAACCAGACTTAAGCCTGACCAAAGGGCTGTATTCACGAAGTCCGACAGCAGGATTGCAGTCGAATCCAGCATTGACAGCCAATACTATACTTCATGGAAGGAAGGATCGCTGTCGTTTAACAGGGAAAGCATTCTGAACGTATTCAATCAGCTTGCCCGTTATTACAACGTTCGTTTTGTGACGGAAAGCAGTGTCGAGTTGCACCGGAAGATCAGCGGAAAGCTGGATCTGAAGGAATCACTCGAAGATGTGATGAAGGTGGTTTCGGATGCGGCTCCGGTGAGCTATCGGATTGAAGACAGTAAGGTTTATGTAACCAGTAAAATCATGTATTTGCCTATGCATTAAAAAACAATACAGGAGAATGCCGTCAACATTCCCCTGTATGTACATAACGTCAAACATATTAACGTTTAATTGATCAACCAAAATTATGAAAAAAAAATGGAGGAATTCATGTTTCCGGTACGGAAGCAGGGGAAATTTATTGAAAAAAATGGAAAATACGGTTAAGCGAGTGCAAAGCCAAGCTTGCTTGGCTTTGCCGAGCGAGAGGAGTTTACGCGGAGCGAAACTACTTGTAGCATTCTTTTTTGCAGGACTGGTTGCAGTGTCAGCCAATACCTATTCACAGCAGGTTAAGTTTAACCTGAGGTTTGAGAATGTCACGGTGAAAGAGGTCTTTAGACAAATCGAGGAGAACAGTGAATTTGTTCTTTTTTACAATGAGGATTATGTGGATGTGAACCGGAAGGTCAGTGTTGATGCTCGGGAGAAGAATGTGGAATATATTTTGGATGCTGTTTTTGAGGGGACGAAGAACAGCTATAAGATTTATGACCGGCAGATCGTGATCCTGGCGAGGGGAACGAAACATTCAGCTTCCTTTTTTGAGACACTGAATGAACAAAGGCAGCAGGATGGTGTGATCCAGCAGGATACCTGGTTAACCGGAGTTGTTTTGGACGTTGAAGGTGTGCCCATTCCGGGAGTGAGCATTGTAATAAAAAACACAACAACCGGAACTGTGACCGATATAAATGGAGCTTACCGGTTAAAGATCCCGACTCAATCGGATGTGATCCTCTTTTCTTTTATCGGATATATCACCCAGGAAATTGCCTACACCGGTGAGAAGACAAAGAATATCGTTATGCGCGAGGCTTCGCAGGAAGTTGAGGATGTGGTTGTGGTAGGCTATGGAAAACAGAAAAAGACTTCGGTAACCGGAGCGCTCTCTACTGTTTCTGCAGTCGAACTTCAAAAAATACCCACGCCGACTTTATCAACCGCACTGGGAGGGGCCTTGCCCGGAATCATTACACGCCAGTCGAGCGGTGAGCCCGGCTATGATAACGCCGAACTTCTGATTCGCGGGATGGCTACCTGGGGAGATAAAAGACCGCTGATTCTGGTCGACGGAATTGAACGGGATATCAACATTGTCAATTCCCAGGAAATAGAAAATTTTACGATTCTGAAAGATGCTTCTGCAACCGCAGTTTATGGCGTTCGCGGTGCGAATGGCGTGATCCTGATCAATACCAAAAGGGGAAAAATGGGTAAGCCGCAGGTAACGCTTCGCGTCGAAGCCGCCAATCTTCGCGGTCTCCGCTTTCCGGATTACATCAATGGCTATGAATTTGCGGGCTTAATGAACGAAGCGACCCGTCATGCAGGCGGCCCGTCGGCCCAGCTTCCCTGGTCGGACGAGGAACTGCAGAAGTTCAAAGATCATTCAGACCCGTATCTGTATCCGGATGTAAACTGGACCGATGAGGTGTTAAATAAAGATGCCTTCCAAACCATCAATAACCTGGGCATCACAGGCGGAAATGAGGCTGTGCGCTATTACGTGAATGTGGGCTATACGAGCCAAAGCGGCTTGTATAAGGAAGACCCGGAATATAAATACCGAACCAATACCCTGTCGAGCCGCTATAATTTCCGGTCGAATGTAGACGTCAATGTTTCTAAAAATCTGGTACTGGATCTGGGGATCGGCGGAATTATTGAAGACCGCACCTATCCCGGCCGTTCGGCTTCTGCGATATTCAGATCCATGAAGATTATCTCTCCGATCAGCTACGCGAAGCAAAATCCGGATGGCTCACCCGGCGGCGGCGTATCGTATCTGGTCGATAACCCTTGGGCAATGGCTACGCAAAGCGGATATGACAAAAAGTTCATGAATACCTTACAGGGAACATTTGGTGCGAAATGGGATTTATCTGAGTTGGTTACCAAAGGCTTATCGTTCAACTCGAGGTTTGCATACGACTACTTCTATTACAACGATGTATACCGCGGAGTGGATTATGAGGTCAAGCAATATCTGGGGCCCGATCCGGTAACCGGAGCCGATAAATACAATGTGGTCCGGTCGCAGGGACCTATGGGGTACGGTGTGGGGAATACATCAAATCGTGCTTACTATTATGAAGTTGGAACAAATTACGACCGCAGCTTCGATGTTCATCATTTAACGGCGATGATCTTATTTAACAGGCGCGACTATAAGGATTTAACTGCCGGAAGTTCGATGATGAACTTACCCTACCGCCGTCAGGGTCTGGCCGGAAGAATTACATATGATTATGACAGCCGTTATCTGCTGGAGTTTAACGCCGGCTATAACGGATCTGAGAACTTTCCCAAAGGCCGTCGCTATGGATTTTTTCCCTCCGGTTCGGTGGGTTGGGTGCTTACTGGTGAAGATTTTTGGAACATTGGGGCGATCAATCACCTGAAGATACGCGGAACCTATGGTATTGTGGGCAATGATCAGATTGGCGGAACACGGTTCCTGTATCTGTCTACAATTAATAAAAACGCCAACGGTTACTTTTTCGGCGATAGCCAGCAATGGTATTCCGGATATGCCGAGGATAAACTTGGGGTTAATGATGTAAGCTGGGAGAAATCTTACAAATCCGACATTGGGTTTGACCTTGAAATGTTTGATGGTGCGGTTTCCCTTCAGGCAGATTTATTCAATGAAGACAGGAAGGACATCCTGTTGCAAAGAAGGATCATTCCGAACATATCGGGTATCACCTCTTCCACGATTCCCTGGGCAAATCTTGGGAAAGTCAATAATAAAGGATTTGACGGAATGCTTGAAGTAAAACATACAACCCGCAACGGGTTCTATTATTCCTTCAGAGGCAATTTCACGTTTGCACGAAATAAGATCATCGAGGATGATACGCCAACTCCAAAATACGAATATCAAAACACAAGGGGCAGAAGGCTTGGACAACCCTTTGGCCTGGTTGCATTGGGATTATTCAAAGATCAGGCCGAAATTGATGACAGCCCCAGGCAGACCTTTATGTCAGTCGTGCGTCCCGGCGATATCAAATACAAGGATATGAACGGCGATGATAAGATTGATACCTATGACCGGGTGGCGTTGGGTTATGGAAGGACGCCGGAGATAATGTTTGGCTTCGGGACCACGGTTGCTTATAAGGGAGTTGACCTGACCCTGAACTTCACAGGAACAGCCCACACGAATACGTTTCTGGATACCGAGGGCATGTATCCCTTTATGCTCGAATACCCCAATTACAACGTGATGCGCGAATATTATGACAATCGGTGGGTTGAGGACGCCGACAACAGCCAAGCCAAATATCCTGCAGTGATTAATGGCAATAATCCGAATAATTACCAGACCAGTACGCTGTATATGAAAGACGCAAGTTATATCAAATTGAAGAATGCAGAGATTGGTTACAACTTCAATACTTCGGTGTGTGAATCAATTGGCGTTCAGAAAATCAGGCTGTTTGTTAATGGTTCCAACCTGTTATGTTTTGATAAGCTGAAAATTATTGATCCGGAATCTAATTTCGGGACAGGGGAATACCCTCAGCAGCGGGCATTGAATGTTGGCGCACAAATTAATTTTTAAAAGACGCAGTTATGAAGACAAAAAATAGTTTAATATTCCTGTTATTTTTACTGGTCCTTGCCTCCTGTGACGATTACCTGGATAAGACGCCGGATGAGGACATGACTATGGAAGATGTATTCAGTGATCCCATCTATGCCGATAATTTTCTGACGCACATTTATAGCTGGATCCCAACTGAAGCTAACTTTGCCGATGACGGGGGTGCCTGGAGAAGTCCGTTTGTGGGCGGATGCGACGAAATGGAGATTGCCTATGGCGGTGCGTTTTCACATCAGATTAACTCGGGCGCCTGGAATCCCAACAATATCACCAGGGTGCCCATTTGGAATGAGACCTATATGGCTACCCGGAAAGTCAATATGTTCCTGGAGAACCTCGATCAGGTTCCGATCACTGACGCAGAAAAAGCAACCTGGAAAGGAGAGGCCCACTTCCTGCGTGCATACTTTCATTTTCTTTCATTCCGGGTGTACGGCCCGATCATTTTGTTGGATCGCTCACTCAATTTGAGTGATGATATGTTGGGCTACTCCAGAAGGCCCATTGATGAGTGTATCGGCTTCATGGCTGCCGATTGCGACAGCGCTGCAGCATTATTGCCCGACAGAATGCCATCGACCGATACCGGGAGGGCGACCCGTATCGCGGCCCTGGCACTGAAATCCCGTTTGCTGTTATACGCTGCAAGTCCGCTGTACAACGGCAATAATGCCTACGGTAATTTCAAAGATTCCACCGGACTTCAGCTTGTTCCCGGAGCGTTCGATGCAGAAAAGTGGGGAAAGGCCGCTGCTGCAGCAAAAGCATGTATTGATGCGGCAGCCGCTGCAGGATATGGATTATATAAAAGTACCACGAACGATCCTGTTCAGAATTATCAGGAACTTTTTCTTAAAAACTGGAACAAGGAGATCTTGTTTGCGAAAAATCTGGATCGTTACAGCCACTATCTGCGGTGCGCCGACCCGATCAGTCTTGCAGGCTTCTCTATCATTAACCCTACGCAGGAGCATGTCGATGCATACGAAATGGAGAGTGGCCTGGCTCCCATTACCGGATACGGCAATGATGGTCTCACACCCATTCTCAATCCGGCCTCAGGATATCAGGAAGAGGGTTATGCAGCCACTGAACGAGCAGGAAGATGGCCTGCCGGTGTAAGTAATATGTTTGTAGGCCGGGAACCCCGTTTCTATGCCAGTATTAACTTTCCGGGCCAATTCTGGAAAAATCATGAACTGCAATTCTGGTTCGATGGGATTGACGGAAAACGATTCGCGGGTTCCGACTACTGCAAAACAGGTTATCTGATGCGAAAAATTGTTGATCCAACCGCCTGGTGGAATCCTTATATTGTCCCGCAGACCACCTGGATCATTGCGCGTCTGGGCGAGATCTATCTGAACTATGCAGAAGCGCTGAACGAGGCTTCCGGACCAGTGTCCGGCGTTTATGAATATGTGAATGCGGTGAGGGAACGTTCCGGCTTACCGGGTCTTCCTTCGGGCTTGTCGAAAGAACAGATGCGCGACAAGATCAAACATGAACGGCGCATTGAACTGGCCTTTGAAACACATCGTTACTTTGATGTCCGTCGCTGGAAAGACGCTGAAGTTTCTGAGAAACGGCCTATCCATTCCCTGAATATATTTGCCGGAGCGCATAAGCAGGATAACAACTTTTATAAACGGATTAAGGTTGAGGATCGTATTTTTGAAAGCCCCAAGCACTATTTCTTCCCGATAGCACAGGACGAGGTTGACAAAAATCTGGAAGGTTTGATGCAAAACCCGGAATGGTAAAACCGCTTCTTTTCCACCTGCCGGCCAGCCCGGCAGGTGGAATTACCTTAAATTCGAAAATTATGCACAGTTAATGTGAAACGATCAAACAAATGAAATACTTATTTTCAATAACCTTTTTATTCCTCTGCACATTTGGATACTCCTGTTCGAAGAGTGAATCGGATCCGGAACCTGAACCGGAGCCCGTAGCATTAAAAGTGCCCCTGGGCGATCCGTTCATTATGCTTTGGCAGGGAAAGTATTATGCTTACGGAACCTATTCGGACAATGGGATCATCGTGTTTGTTTCGGACGACCTTCAGACCTGGAGCGTACCCGATAACCTTCCGGGCGGACTTGCCCTGAAAAAGGAAGATGTTTGGGCCGACCGCTGGTTTTGGGCGCCTGAAGTGTATTATGTGAACGGCAAATTTTACATGTATTACTCGGCCGATGAACATATTTGTGTGGCAACAAGCAATTCTCCCCTCGGACCTTTCACCCAGGAAGTTCAAAAGCCGATGATTGAAGGTGAAAAATGCATCGACAATTCGCTGTTCATTGATGACGACGGCAAGCCTTATCTGTTTTTTGACCGATTTAACGACGGACTGAACATTTGGGTGGCCGAACTGGAGGAAAACCTGATCGATATAAAACATGAAACCATGCGCAAATGCATCAAAGTTTCGCAGGAGTGGGAAAAGGTGTGGCCCCGGGTCAATGAAGGCTCGTTTGTGGTTAAACACAACGGCGGTTATTACATGACTTATTCGGCCAACAGCTACGAAAGCCCTTTTTATGGAGTTGGCTTTGCCACCGCATCATCGGTTGAAGGTCCCTGGACCAAATATGAAAATAATCCCATTCTTCAAAAACCGGAAAATCTGGTGGGGGTAGGACACAGCGCTATGTTCACGGATAAGGATGGTAAACTTCGGATTGTTTTTCATGCCCATAACAACGCTACGAAGATCCATCCCCGCTATATGTATATCAGTACAGTCAGTTTTGAAAATAAGAACGGAACGGAAGTGATGGTCATTGATAAAAATTTTCTTACACCAACACTTAAAGCGAAATGATCCGGAAAAAGAAGAATTTCAGTCCTTTGCAGAAGCTGGAGTTCCTGAATTTTATTGTGGCTATGGCATTGGTGATGGTCATCGCCTGCTCCGGCGATTCGCCCGAAGAAATTGATCCTGATCCTGTTGATAATCCTTCGGAACCTGTTGGGAATATTCCGGCAACCACAGCTCCGGATGTTACCATTACAGTGCCCGGAACTAAGATTTGCCAGTTAATTGGGGATTATGACAAGGAAAGAAATATTCCCACTCAGAATCAGACTTCAACCCGGTTTCGGTTAAATGCAACAGATCTGGGCGTGCCTTTTCAGGATGGGACGAAAACATGGATCCTCTTTGGAGATACCTGGGGACAAGTGGGGGAAGACCGTGATGCAATTGCATATACAACCGATTCCGATCCGGAAGACGGACTTTCACTCGATTTTGTAGCCGATCAGTATGGTATTTATCACCCGGTTCAGATTGACGGGATCAGCCAGGGAGCCTTTGAAGTTCCGGTGGAAGGATTGATCGTGAATAATAAAAAGTACGTCTACCATACAACCGGATATAAGCCTCCGGTAGTCATGGAACGATCGGTACTGACCCGTTCAAACAATGATGGAGGAAAAACATTCAGTCATCTTTACGATTTGTCGGACAACTATTTCATTAATGTTTCAATCGTTAAAGTCGCATCATCGGAGTGGGAAGCTCTTCCACAGACGGATGGGGAAGGGCTGATCATAATGGGTTCAGGCAAGTACAGGGAAAGTCAGGTTTATTTGGCCTGTCAACCTGCTTCGGACATTGAGAACAAAAGTGCAATCCGTTACTTTGCAGGCCTTGACAAAAACGGAAAGCCATTGTGGAACAAGAAAGAAAGCGATTCTTTGCCTGTTTTTGATCTGGATCAGCCGGGAGTAGGAGAACTCTCACTATCGTATAATTCTTTTATAAAGCGCTGGATACTACTGTACAATATTGGTTCCCCCAGGGGCATTAATATACGCACGGCCAAATTTCCCTGGGGACCGTGGACCGAGCCACAGGTCATTTTTGAACCGTGGAGAGATGGCGGGTACTGTCATTTCATGCACACCAGCTATGAAAACAGGCAATGCGACAATGTCCATGACGCCGGCCGCCAGAACGAATGGGGAGGGGAATATGGTCCTTATCAGTTTGAACATTTCGCAACCGGTGATAACCAATCGACCACGATTTACTTCACCCTCTCCACCTGGAACCCATACACGGTCGTGCTGATGAAAGCAGGTTTGCGACTGGATGCAAATTAGAAGTTCGGATATAATTGCCCACCCGGATCCGGTAAGCTTCTTCACCTTTTAGTTTGATATGGCCCTTTGGGAGTGGATTGTCGGCCAGTCCGGCAATTGAGTATGCAGCCAGTTTACGCTCGAGATGGGAATGGTAACGAATTCATTCAGCTCTCACGGTGGGACTAACACGTGTTTTGCAATAGGATTAACACATGTCCCATCAGGGGATATGCACATATACTACAAATAGATAAATACATGTCCTATGGAGGGATAAATACATATCCCGTTCAGTGACTAATGCATTTACCCGACTCGCAACAGGATGTGTGTAAGAGGGATATTCTCTTTTTTCTTACATTTGAATAGAAAAACCTTCTGCTGACACTTAAACGACGAAATTATGGAAACAATCCTTCATCGTGTCAAAGCCTATTTGCATAGCAATCCGCTGGCTTCTAAATCACATAGTTATATCGCACGCGTAAGTGCTGAACGCAGCCTCGGTGTTGCTGAAGTCTGCGACTCGGCCGTGAATCGCGGCGGGGCAGACATTTCTTCTGCCTTGATGCAACATGGCGTACGCCAGTTCCTGAAAGAGATGGGTTACCTGCTTTGCGATGGTTATTCCGTTAACACCGGCTATTTCACCGCCAGACCTCAGATTAAGGGGGTGTTCGACAAAGCAGAGGAAAAATTCGATCCCGGGAAGCACCGCATCCGGTTCCGGTTCAAACAGGGAGAAACCTTGCGCAACGAACTGTCGTCGGTCGAAGTGGAAATAATGGGAGAGGCCGATTCCGGATTAAGCATTTTTCAGGTAACCGATGTAAAAACCGGTTCGGTAAACGACCTGCTTTCGCCCAACCGGAGCTTAAAGATAAAAGGGCGTAAGATCAGAGTGGCCGGCGATAACGACGAAGCGGGCATTTATTTTGTGAACCAGCTTTCGGGCGAGAGCGTCCGGGTAGATCCGGTCGATGTGGTTGTCAATAACCCCTCGGAGCTGATCATTATTATTCCAGATCTGCAGGCAGGCACATACAAGTTGCAGGTGACCACCCGGTTCAGCAGGCATTGTCTGCTCCGGAAGCCCCGGACCGCTATTTTTGAAAAAGAGCTGACGGTGAAATAGGGCTGATTGCTTATTTCTGTAAAAGATAATTGAATGAAATGCAATTGCCCCGGACAATTAAGATTTTTAAGATATTTGCTGATACACGAGAGAAATTCCAAACTCACGGACTTCATCTGGCAGGTAAGATTTGAAGAGATAAACGTGCAATTGGTTAATTGAAAATAATTATGAAAAATTTTCTGGCGATCATGCTTATTCTGACATGTTTTGCGTGCAGAAGCAAAACAGAGCAATTCATTCCCGGCAATCCTTTATCTGTAGAATTTGGCGACCCTTATATCCTGAAGGCATCGGATGGTATTTATTACATGGTCGGGACCGGCGGAGTGAAAGACGGGTTTAAAATGTATTCATCAACTGACCTGAGGAACTGGAAAGATGAGGGCAGGATTTACCGGGGAAACACCGGCTCATCCTGGTGTGTTTCCAATTTCTGGGCACCCGAAGTGTATGAAATCGACGGAAAGTTCTATCTGCTTTTCAGTGCTGACTGGCGTGAAAATCCAAATCAGGAGAAGGAAAACTTCCGTATTGGAGTGGCTGTTTCCGATAAGCCTGCCGGGCCGTACACCGATCTGTACGATCGCCCCATATTCGATCCGGGATATCCCATCATCGATGGAAACCTGCTTTTTGAAGACAGCCGCGTCTGGCTGTATTATTCCCGGTGCTGTTATAAGCATCCGGTCGAAAGTGAAGTGGAGGACTGGGCCCGTGAAAAGGGATTATTTAATGAAATTGAAGAGAGTTGGGTGTATGGTGTGGAAATGAAGCCCGATTTTTCAGGAATTATTGGAGAACCGCAGGTCCTGCTTCGCCCACCGTTGACCATGAAAGACCGGCAGGCGGAATGGGAGAGCCGTTCGGTGACATCAGGCGAGGTTAACCGGCGATGGACCGAAGGTTCATTCATCTTCAGGAAGAATGAGACCTATTATATGATGTACTCAGCCAATTATTTTGGCGGAAAGAATTATGCCGTCGGTTATGCGACGTCGGATTCGCCGCTCGGCACTTTTACAAAAGCGGAGAATAATCCTGTCCTGCAAAAAAACACAGAGACAGGTGGAATTGTAACGGGAACCGGACATAACTCGGTAACTGTTTCCCCCGATGGTAAAGCGATGTTATGTGTATACCATGGAAGAACTGCTGACACGGGAGACAAACGGGTGGTGTTTATTGACCCGATGGAAATACTTAGCGATGGAAAGCTGGTGGTGCACGGACCAACGACCGGGAAGTAAACTCCTTAGCGTGTCGTTGCCCTTTATATGCTTTGTCCGAAAGTCAGCAAATTGTTGTCCGGGTCAACTAAAGAAAATTCCTTTTGTCCCCAGGGTTTTACTTCCAAATGCCCGTTTGGATGGATACTTATCTTCTTGTCCAGTAGTGATCGATATAAGCTGTCGATGTCATTAGTTCTGATATAGACCTGCCCATAGTTTTCCTTTGGATCAAGCTCTTTAAATTCAAAAAAATGGATTTGGATACCCTCTTTCTGCACCATTAAGTAGCCATCATAGTCAATGCTTCCAAATTGCTGAAAATCCAGCTTGCTGATGTAAAAGTCTCTTGTTGTCGTTTTATCCCGCATGGGTAATTTTGGATGAATCGCTGTAAGCATGTGTTTTACATTGATGGGTTTATTTCTCGAGAATTTCTTTTAATGCTGCCAAATCGTTGGCAACCATATTTGTGTCATTCAGGTATTGGTCGTCTGTCATGCCCGGCAGACGGTAAACCGTAAAGAGGAGTTCGCTTCCGTTATTGTTTGGGAACACCCGCATGGGGTTGAGGACTTTTTCACCCGAGGGCAAAGTAACCTCATGGTCGAGGATACCAAAAGCATTTTTTGCTGCAAATTTGATTTTTACTTCCCCCATCGGTGAGTCGGCGATCCATTCATCACCCGTTTTTTTTATCGTACTGCTGAGGCCTGTCGCCCACTTTGGCAGGTTTTCAGCATTTAATACAAAATCGTAAACCTCGTTTGCCGGTTTGTTAATGGATATACCGATATGTTTGGCCGGAAATGTCGTCATCGTTCCTCCTGTTGATTTGATAAATTAATTGACAAACGACAGAAAGAAAAGTTTAGGGCTGCCACGCTGGAATAGCCGGGATCGATATAAAATAATCCGTGAATGTCGGATTAATCGAAAAAGTCGATAGCTTTGCGATGCAAAAAACGAAAGGTATATAAAACATTCCCCATGCCTGATCACCGGTTTAATGGATGACGATGGTCAGCATGGAGTCATGTACCAACCTTGAAGGCAATTTGTAGCGTATGAAGCGGTTCGTTCTGTTTATTAAGACAATTCTGTTTTTCTCATATTTCAGCAGCAGCGGGTCTGAACCTGTCAATCCTCGCCTTTCTGAATCACTATCGGCAGCAAATATCGTCAAACACAGTTATTACACACTGGCTTATTCCGAAGAAAATGAGCAGGCTCTTTGGGTTTATTATCGGTTAACTCCTGATTTTATTAACGGAGCAGTAAAGCGAAATGATAATTTTCGTCCTGATCCTGATGTGAGAACGGGATCCGCGACCCCGGCCGATTATAAAAACAGCGGATACGATCGCGGCCATCTTTGTCCGGCGGCCGACATGAAACTGAATGCCACGGCCATGTCCGAAACCTTTTACATGTCGAATATGTCGCCCCAGGTTCCCGGTTTCAACCGCGGAATATGGAGCCAGGTTGAAGATCAGGTCAGGAAGTGGGCTTTGACGTACGACTCACTGTATATTGTCACAGGGCCGGTTTTCCGGAATAATATCGGGGTGATCGGGACAAATGAGGTCACCGTTCCGGGTTACTATTATAAAGTAATTTATGCGCCAAGGGAAAAGGAAATGATCGGACTGGTCGTTCCAAATGAATCTTCAACGGAAAGTATCGGAAAGTTTGTTGTACCGGTCGACAGTGTTGAGGCGCTTACCGGAATCGATTTTTTTCCGGAGTTGCCCGATAAAACTGAAAGCAAGCTTGAAGGGCAGATGGATATTTTAGTTTGGATGGCCACCGCGGGTTCGAAAGGATTGGCCGGGACACCGGAAACAGCCCGCAAAAAGCCGAAGACAAGCTCCTTTCAATGTAAAGGAATAGCAAAATCGACAGGAAAGCGCTGCCGGACCATGACTACTAACCCCAACGAATATTGCAATCCCCACCAGTCGCAGGCAATTCAGTGCCAGAAAAGGAAGATGTGATCTTAATTCTTTTTCGGATTCAAAGAGACTGAAAGGAAAAAATCGGACCGTTAGCGGATGAACTAAATTTTACCGAGTTGTTATAATGATTTCGGCCAGACATCTAAAGATTCGGTCGTTTTAATCGGAAATATTGTCTTCCGGAATACGGGCGACCATTGCCGGAAGGGCTAAGTCGACCCCGTATTAAGTTTTTCCTGTTTCAGATGACTTAAATTCAGATTTATATTTGGTTTACTCATGAAAAGTTGTAAAATTTGAGACCACCTGACTCTGGTAAACCAAAAGCGATTGAAAGTATCCGACTTAAATATTGGAAAGGACGTTGTTGAAGAATTCATCTTGGGCAATGAGAAGGCCTGCGAACTGATCTTTAACAGAAGTAAAGGGAAGATGAAGGGATTTCTTAAAAAAGTATTGCCTAAAGGAGAAGATGAAGAGAGCGTCCTTCAGGAAGTTTATTTAAAACTTTGGGCAACCCGGAAATTCGTTCAACCGGATAAAAATTTTGAAGCCTACCTTTTTGCGATTGCCAGGAATCTGGTGATTGACGTGATGCGGAAAAGATTACACCGGCAGAAATATCTTGAAGATTTGTGCCAACAGCTAAAAGAGGGGCAGAACAACAGTCTGGATACCCTTGCCGTTGTGGAATACTCCGAACTGGAGAAAAAGATCTTCAGGCTGATTGATCAGTTGCCGGAAAAAAGAAGAGCGATCTTTAAACTGAACCGGTTGGATGGATTAACTTACAGGGAAATTGCTGCAAAATTAAATATCTCGGAAAATACAGTCGATTCACAAATGCGAAAAGCCCTCGCATTTTTTCATATCGAGATGGAACACTTTCTGCTCATTATTGTCTGGATGTATCTTTATAAATAATCTTCGTTTTTATTGATTAACAATGTCTTGCTTTTGCCTTTTTATTTTATTGATAAAAAATTCATCTTGCAGGCACGGAAAAATTGCATTCAAACGTAAATGAGTTTGTAATTGCAATTTTTGAAGAATGAATAACACATCCGACAGTCTTCTTAAGAAATTTTTAGCAGGTAAGAGGATAAACAACCGGGAATTTACCTTGCTGGAGAATTTACTGGATGATAAGGATCATCAAGAGGAAATTTTTCAATGGCTTGGAAAAGAATGGCAGCATAGTGAACCGGAGGAGGTTACCTTACAATTTGAACAGATCAGGGAAAAGATCAGAAGCCAGTCCTCCAAACAGCGGTTGAACCGCTGGGTTACGATTTTATCAAAAGTGGCGGCAGTTTTGTTTATCCCGCTTCTTGCCACCGCTGTTTATTTCTACGTCAGTCAAACCGGTTCTGCAGAATTACTGACGCTTTCTACCCAAAAGGGAGAACAAACCAGTGTCGTACTTCCCGATGGTTCGAGAGTTTGGTTAAACGTAGATACCAAACTTAGTTATCCGGTCAATTATGGTATAAAATCCAGGAAACTGGAATTGGAGGGAGAAGCGTATTTTGAAGTGATAAAAAATAAGAAACTTCCTTTTGAAGTTTCGTCAGGCGGTATCACCACCAGAGCTGTAGGTACCTCCTTTATCGTTTCATCTTATCCCGGAGCTTCCGGGGTTCGGTCGTCACTGATCGAAGGCTCTGTGGAGATTAGATATGGAGACGGATCTAAAATTTTGGAACCGGGACAACAATTTATTTACAACGGAGATCAGGCTGGGGTGGTTGTTCAGCCATTTAATCAAGATGACGAACTGGCATGGAAAAATGAGCAGCTCGTATTCAGGTTAACGCCATTTGACCAAGTCATTGAGGAATTGAAGAATTGGTATAATGTTGATTTTAAATATAATACTGCTTTATTTGAATCCGAGACCTTTACAGCTAAGTTTAGAAGATCAGAAACGCTTGAGCATGTACTTAAGATTATGGCCAAAGCAGGTGGATTTACATATCAGATTGAAGGAAAAACTGTCAGGATTATGAAGTAAAACGATAAAGAAAAACGGGCAGCGTCGTTTGCGTCGACAATGCCCGGAAAATTGGATCAATTTTATTTAAAAGCAAGTCAAATTTATGAAAATTACGATTAAGCGAGTGCAAAAACCAAACTTGTTTGAGATTTTGCCGAACGAGAGTAATTTGCGCAAAGCGAAAATTACGATTAAGCGAGTGCAAAAACCGAATTTATTTGGTGTTTTGCCAGGCGCAAGGAATTTGCGCGAATCGAAAAAAACGTCATGTTTTTTATCCGGGATTAAAAATGCCCTGATATTAAAAATTTTAAGAATTATGAAACTAACCACGATCATCTTGTTCACGACAACCATGTTGGTTTCTGCGAGTTTGTACTCACAAAATGCACGTCTGACTTTAAATTTTGCCGGTATTTCCTATGGTGAGCTTTTTCAGAAAATAGAAGAGCAAAGTGAATTCAGTTTTGCTTTTTCGACTTCACGACTCGACCAAAATCAGAAAATCAGGATTAATGTGACCAAAGGTACACTGGAGGAAATTTTAAAAGAAGTACTTCCGGATGATGTTACTTATGAAATTATTGACCGGTATGTGGTTATCCATAATGCGGGTGAGGGAAGAGCAGCCGGAAGCCAACAGCAAAAAAGTATTGCCGGTAAGGTGACTGATGCTTTGGGTGTTGCCTTGCCGGGAGTGACTGTTGTGGTGAAGGGTACTGTTTCCGGAACCATAACGGGAGCTGAGGGAGATTACACGTTGAGTAATGTTCCGCCTGACGCCGTCCTGATATTTTCATTCGTGGGCATGAAGACCAGGGAAATTGAAGTTGCCAACAGGGCAGTGGTGGATATAACACTGGAAGAAGAATCTTTTGGAATAGAAGAAGTTGTGGCGATTGGTTATGGTACCGTAAAACGATCAAATCTGACCAGTTCTGTGTCAAAAATAACCACAGAGGCCATGAAAGATCGCCCTATCATGTTATTGGGTGAAGCGCTCCAGGGACAATTGGCAGGGGTCAGATCACAGGCTTCCGGCGGCGGTGTTCCCGGAGAAGAACTAACCATTCGTATCCGGGGCATGAACACCATCAATGGCGACAGTAGTCCCTTATATATCATTGATGGCGTTCCTCGGAACAATATGAGTGACATTAATCCAAACGATATCGCTTCGATTCAGGTATTAAAAGATGCTTCTGCCACATCTATTTATGGGTCCAGGGGCGGTAACGGTGTTGTCCTGATTGAGACCAAAAGCGGGAAAGGTAAGCCTAACGTGACTTTTGATGCCTATTACGGGCTTTCGAATTCCGAAAAGAAACTGGATATCATGAGTGGGGAAGAATGGGTTGCGTGGAATATGTTCCGGAGAAATCTGAACCATTTAAGGGCGGGAGGGTCCATGAGCGATCCGATGTCTTCCAGACTTGCTTCGAACCAGATCCCCGAATCATGGGCAACAACAACAGATTTTACTGACTGGCAGGACGCTGTTTTGCAGACAGCCCCTATTCAGAATTACCAGCTTTCGGCTTCGGCAGCCGGAGACATCGGCAATATCTATTTTTCAGCCGGATATATGAATCAGGATGGGATTGTAAAATATTCTTATTATGAAAGAAAGAATATCCGGTTAAATGCCACAATAAATGTTGACAAGAAATTTAAAGTCGGTGTTAATATGTCTGCAACCCATTCAGACAGGGATGGTGCTGATGCTGACGGGGGAGCCAACGGGAACGGAAAAGAGTCTGCACTCCATCATGCACTGATGCTGACTCCCCTGATGCGGCTGGATCAGGGAACAAGAGACTGGGGTTTCCCCCAAAATATAGGTACAACCTATCCTAATCCGGTGGAGCAGTTGAAATATACCACCGATAATACCAAATATACCCGTGTTGCAACATCGCTTTGGGGTGAATACAACATTCTGGATGAACTGGTTTTTAAAACGCAGTACAGTTACAATTATGATGGTTACACCTACGAATTTTATCAACCGGGAAACGTGACCTATAATAACGGGAATGTGACAAGAGGAAACAGCAGCGCCACGACTACAGGTAACTGGACCATTCAGAACACGCTGTCGTATGATCATTCAATTAAAGATCATCATATCAGCCTTCTTCTTGGTCAAAGTGCGGAAAAACAGCAGTATTACAAGATATATGCCGAAGCAAACGGCTGGCCTTACGAATCGATTGAAACGCTGAATGTAGCTACCACGCCGACTTCCGCGACAACCAACCGGACAACATACTCGAATGCATCATTCTTCGGACGTGCAAATTATGACTACAAGGAAAAATACCTGATCTCTGCGACTCTTCGGTATGATGGGTCTTCGCGTTTTGGCTCAAATTCCAAATGGGGATACTTTCCTTCTTTGTCAGCAGGATGGAAGATCAATGAAGAAGCTTTTCTGAAGGGCGTAAACTGGATCTCCCTGTTGAAGATCCGGGCTGCACTGGGTACTTCCGGTAATGACCGGATTGGCGATTATGCTTACATGGCTTTATTGGGAACCTATAACACATCCTGGGGAAATGAGATTGTTTCCGGAGTGGCTGCAAGCAGGATCGCTAATGAGGATCTGCAGTGGGAATCAACCCAATCACTGGACCTTGGTATTGATTTTTCGGCATTTAAAAACAGGATACAGATCAATCTCGATTACTACAGGAACAAAACCAGCGACCTGTTATTCAGCGTGCCTATTCCTTACACAACGGGTTTTTCGTCGTTTACAACCAACGTCGGTTCGATAGAGAACAGAGGATGGGAAGTGGACATTACTTCCCATAATATGAAAGGAAAATTCAACTGGTCTACCAATCTGAATCTGTCCGGGAACAAGAACAAGGTTCTGGATATGGGTGATATCGAACAATTCACATCAACTTCGTGGGATGCTCAATTTATCACGAAAGTCGGGGGCCCGGTTTCTCAGTTTTTTTGCTATCAGACAGATGGTATTTTAACTTCATCTGACTTTGATGCTGACGGGAATGCTTTAGTGCCTGTTTTATCCGGACAGGAAGAGGGTAATGTGAAATATGTAAATCAAACCGATGGAGATAATCTTATCAATTCAGGCGATTACGTCCCGTATGGAAATAATTTGCCCGATATTATTTATGGTTTGACGAATCGTTTCTCGTGGAAAAATATTGATCTGAGTATTTTAATCCAGGGGCAGCATGGCGGGGACGTCTTGTTTATGGGACAACGCCAGTATGATAACGGTGGCGCCAATACAAATGGTTTCCGCAGGTGGCTTCGGAGCTACAAACCCGATTACGAAGCGATCTATGGAGAAGGAGAAAATCCTGTTCCGGCAGAGTATCTTGAAGCGCATGGCATTGACTTTTCCTGGGATGGTAAAACGCCGAACCCGGTGGGGACCAATAATAACAATGATGACCGGCGTATTTATGATGCAAGTTACCTGCGGATCAAAAATATTACCCTGGGATATACTCTCCCGAAAAGTTTCCTGCGAAATAACATGATCAACAGTGTACGGTGTTATGTCTCCCTGGACAATCTGAAAACATTCAGTGATTACCCGGGATATACGCCCGAAACAAACAGTTTCGGAAATTCGACCACCATGATGGGAGTCGATTACAGCACCTATCCGCTGAGCAGGAGATGTGTATTTGGTGTCAGTATAATCTTTTAATCATTAATCAATTTAAAAATGAAAAAAATTATATATAAATTTTTGCTTGGTTTTTTACCGGGTCTATTACTGCTGAGCTGTGATGATTTCCTGACAACCGTTCCTGAATCATCCTATAGTGTAGCCGGCGCGTATCAGTCGCAATCGGATTTTGAATACGCCATTGCTGCTGTATATGCAGCTCAGCAAGGTCTGTACAGTTCAAATGCCTGTTGGTTTCGCATTATTATTTCAAGAAGTGATGATACCCGCAATGGATCGCAATATACTTATGGGGTGGATCAGTTCACAGATGGCGATGACGTGAGCACGCTGACCAGCGGCTGGCAGACGTTGTGGACGATGATCGGCCGGAGCAATATCATCCTGGATAAAATTGATGCGATCGAATTTGCCGATGCTGATCTGAAAGATCACATCAAAGGCGAAGCGTATGCATTACGGGCATGGGCTTATTATACGCTGGCATGGCAATTCGGCGGAATGCCGTTAATCGATAAAGAACTGGGTGTAACTGAAACAAAAGTAATTGCCCGTTCAAGTCAGGAGGAAACATTTGCTTTTGCCGAAGCCGATTACAAGAAGGCCATCGATCTCCTGCCTGATTCATGGACAGGTACCGATCTTGGAAGAGTAACAAAATACGCTGCAGAAGGAGGTCTGGCCCGCCTGTATATGTTCCAATCTAAATTTTCAGAAGCCAAGCCGTATCTGAGCGATATTATCAGTTCCGGCCTGTACGAAATGGAGCCCGATTATGCGGATTGCTTTACCGATTCGCATGATAACGGAAAGGAACGGGTTTGGGAAATCCAGTTTACCGGCAATTTATCGGGTGAGGGACAAATGTTTTCTACCGGAATGTTACCTGAAGGATATAAAGATGCCGTATTAATGCCGTTTTCCGGCTTTAGTACAGCCATGTATGTTTCAAAAAACATGGCAGAGGCTTATGAGGCAGGAGATCTGAGGAAAGATGTCTCGGTTGTTACCAATTTGACGGTAAACGGCGTGGTGGAGTCTAATTATTATTACATTCTGAAATTCTGTCATTATGATGCCTACACCCCTCAGTCACAGAGTGACTGGGCAAACAATATTCCGGTATTACGTTACACCGACGTCAGGATGATGTATGCCGAGTGTCTGAATGAAGAAAGCTACGTGGCAGACGGAGAGGCATTCGATATTGTCAACGAGGTTAGGGGAAGGGCCGGCCTGACTCCGTTAACATCGGCGGCTGTTCCTGATCAGGATTCATTCAGGCAAGCCCTGATCAAAGAAAGACGCATTGAGTTCGCCTTTGAGGGGCTCCGTTGGAATGATCTTGTTCGGTGGGGTATTGCACGCGAAGTGATGAACAGTCATTTGATGCATGAAGATGAAGGAGGAGGTATTTACTCCATGGATGGCGATTACCGGGAAATATTTGCTGTTCCCTATGACGAATTAACCCGTTACGATGACGAATCGGTGATGTGGCAGAATCCGGAATATTAGAATTTAATGGAGAACTGGCCTGATTTGCCGGTCAGTTCTTTTTTTCAGCTAATAAAAAAATCTAAAATTATGCGTCATATATTATTTGGTGTTTTTGTCTTGTTTTCGGTATTGATTAGCTCCGCTTGCACCAGCGGGGTATACCATGATGGTTTTATTCAATATGCACCGGTTAAGTTATCTGATGCCGATAAGCAAATTCTGTTGGATAATCTGAAATCCATGGATGAGAAATATGATCCGGCGGGGAAAATGATGACTAAGGAAATTACTGCCTGGAATTATCATACAGATGCCATGAGCGGAAAATTCCATGAAGTGAGGGCTTCGTTCGGATATGCGGTCGCTTTGCTCGATTGCGGCTTAAAAGAGTATGAACAACGTGCTTTTGACGTGATTGACAAAACTATTTCCCTGCAGGATACGGATCCGCAATCGCCTTCCTGCGGTGTGTGGCCTTACTACGAAGAAGAACCCCTGGCTACCAAAAAGTCTCCGATCGATTACAACTGGGCCGATTTCAACGCGGTATCGCTGCTGGATATCTACATGGGGCATCAGGACCGGTTACCAAAAGATCTGTTGAAAAAAGTTGAAGATGCTTTGATCCTGGCTGCCAAATCGGTGCAGAAGCGCAACTGTGGACCCGGTTATACCAATATTGCCATCATGGGCACTTATGTGACCTATGTCACATCCCACCTCTTCAACCTGACCGAAATGCAGGAATACGCTGCCAAACGGCTGAATACATTCTATGATTACACGCAGGAAAAGGGGGGATTCTCCGAGTATAACAGCCCTACCTACACCATCGTGGCTATTGACGAGCTTAACCGCATGCAGCGCCACATCGTTGAACCGGAAGCCAGGAGAATGATCAATGAACTGTACGACAGGTGCTGGGACATGATTGCACGTCATTATCATAAAAAATCGGCTCAATGGACCGGCCCGCACAGCCGCTCATACCGAACGCTGGTGGCGAGCTCCTTCTATGGGATTCTAAAAGAAGCCTCCAATGGAAGGATCGACCTGGGCTATAATCCTGAACGGGCTGATGTAAAAACGAAACACCACATTCCTGATTCGTTATTGTCATATTTCCTGAACCCGCGGTATCCCAGGAACGAAATCGACTTGTTTGAAAAAAATGAACCGCAGATTACCGGTATTTCCTATCTGACAGACGAGTATGCCCTGTCCTGCGTGTCGCGTTCAAGCATGTGGAACCAGCGCAGGCCGATTACGGCTTACTGGGGAGAACTGAATAATTCCCATTATCTGCAGGTTCGCTTACTTCATGACTCCTATGATTTCAGCACAGCTTCCATCTTTACACAGCAGAAAGATAATCAGGTGCTTGCTGCAATCAATTTTGGAACAAATGGAGGGGATAAGCACATCCATATTGATCGTTTAAAAGACGGAACGTTCAAAGCAAAAGATCTTCGGTTACGGTTTGAATTAGGTAATTGCAAGAATGCAGCGGTCAATATTCCGGAGAAGGAAAATGATGCATTTTCTGTTGAAGCCGAAAATTGCCGGATGGTTATCAAACTGCTGGATGGAAAATTCGATCGTTTGAAAGCTTATTGGGAAAAAGGTCATGATGATGAGAATTACTGGGTGGATTATGTGCTATATTCGGGCAATGAAAGGGACTTCAACCTGACACAGATTGATCAGGCTTTTTTGGCATTCGCTTTAAGCTTTGGCAATTTGGCTGATCATCTTTCCGTAGAAAATGCAACCAGCCGGATTACCAACGGTATGCTAAAGGCTTCCTGGGAGGGGTTGACTATTGAAATTCCCGTAAAGCCGGATAAAAATCCTGCAAATCTTTAGAAAATTAAACATATGATGAAGGTTTTTTCTCTCTTGCCCGTCCTGTTATTTTTTGCTGCGATACGCGTAGAAGCACAGGAACAAATCAAACGTGAAAATACAGAATGGCTGGATGTATGGCTTCCGGAAACAAATAGCAGCGGACTTCCCCGGGTATTGCTGATCGGTAATTCCATTACCCGCCAGTATTTTAAAGAGGTGGAACAGCAACTGAAAGGGAAGGCGTTTGTTGCCCGGATATCAACATCCAAATCACTGGGTGATCCTGGCTTGCTGCAGGAAGTGGAGCTGGTAATGGGATACCATCAATTTGATGTGGTTCATTTCAATAACGGGATGCACGGCTGGGCCTATTCCGAAGAAGAATACGGCCGTGCTTTACCCGGCTTGCTGCAAGTGATCCGAAAATGCGCTCCAAATGCAAAACTGATCTGGGCTAACACAACTCCTGTACGTTCAGGGGAAGGGATGAGGGATTTTAATGAGCGGAATATCCGGGTCGTAGCGCGAAACCGGCTTGCAGGCGAACTGCTGAAGGCTGAGGATGTTACCATTAATGATCTTTATTCGGTGGTTGAACGAAATAATGCCTTTTACAACGGAGGAGACGGTGTTCACCCGTCTCCTCCGGGAGTGAAAGTACTGGCCAATCAGGTAAGCGACCAGATCAGGCTGGCTTTAGGTGAGAATCCCGGACTGGACGATTTTCCTGCCGGCTTTACCCCGCAGGAAGTAGGGGCCAGGCTGGTTGATCGTTTTATCCCGGCCAATCATTTTTTGCATGGGGGTAAATGGATCCATTATGCTGAAGTCTGCACCTGGCTGGGAGCTTTGCGATTTGCGCAAGCTGCGGGCGATACCGTCCTGACCGGTCGGTTGAAAAACCGTTTTGAGCCTTTGTTTAACGAGGAAAGCGCTTATCTGCCGGTCAGGAACCATGTCGATTTGAATATGTTTGGATCGCTTCCCCTGGAGTTTTACCAGATCACCAAAGATCAACGCTATTATGATCTGGGCCTCCCGTATGCCGATACCCAGTGGAAACTTCCGAAAAATGCAAAACCGGAAGAAAAAGCATCTGCCCGAAAGGGATTTTCCTGGCAAACCCGGCTGTGGATCGATGATATGTTTATGATCACGGTCATTCAAAGTCAGGCATACAGGGCTACCGGTGACAAAAAATACATCAACAGGGCTGCAAAGGAAATGGTTTATTACCTGGATGAACTGCAACGGCCCAACGGACTTTTCTACCATGCTCCCGATGTTCCTTTTTTCTGGGCCCGTGGAAACGGTTGGATGGCAGCCGGTATGGCCGAACTGCTGAAAATCCTTCCTGAAAATAATCCCGATCGTGCGCGGATCCTGGACGGTTACAGAAAGATGATGGCCAGTCTCCGTGATTTCCAGGGGAAGGACGGGATGTGGAACCAACTGATCGATGAGCCGGATTTCTGGCCGGAAACTTCAGGTTCTGCTATGTTTGCCTATGCCATTATCACCGGGATCAAACATGGATGGCTGGATAAAAACGAGTATGTTCCGGTTGCCCGGCGTGCCTGGCTGGCGCTCGTCCCCTACATCAATGAAGCGGGGGACGTACGGGAAGTTTGTGTCGGGACCAATAAACAGAATGACCGGGACTATTATTACAACCGGCCCCGCGTTGCCGGTGATTTTCACGGACAGGCTCCTTATCTTTGGTGTGTGACCGCTTTGATGGAAAAATAATAAGTGTCTGGAATCTGATTATGTTAGGGTAGCTGCGCCATTGGCTGCGAAATAATGGATTTAAGTCGGGAATCGAAATCTGCAGGATTTTTTGATTCACGCAGAGGCTGGCCTTCAAACAATTGATAAACCAGACTATTCCCGCTACCGGCATTTTCTCCAAAACGAACAATTTCAACTGATTGAATGATGTGCGGAATTTTCCCGCCGAACCATTTCGGATCATCCTGCTGTTTCCAGGTTACCAGATACAGCACTGAGCCTTTGGTATAGTTGCCGTCGCTGTGAGACACGGCATACCGAAAAGCCAGGTCGTTTCCGTACAAGGTACTCATTTCGTTTGCTGAGGGATTGATAAATGAGCTGATTACTTTTTGCCGTAAAGGATTTTCCTGCAACTGATCCTGCTTTGTTACGGAGGCGGTCTGGTTAAGTTCGGCATATTCGCCGGTGTGGCAAGCGCCCAAAAGAAAAAGGGCTGCAATCATCATGTACTTTTTAAAAATTTCCATTGTTGTTTAATTTTAAGATTGCAAGATTTAAAGGAGCAGTAAACACGTAGTCGTTATCTTTTTGCGGAGCATGGCAGGAGACACATTCATTCGCGAAATCAGCGTTTTTCCCGTAAGGTTTCAGGTCCATACCCCGCCAGCGGGCCCAGCCCCAACCTTTGGTCTCAACGTACTTTTTCGCATCTTTGATCATGAATTCGGCCTGGTAAAATTCACCGGGCGTAATATTTCCCTGATCGTCAGCTTTTTCTTTCCAGGCTACTTTGGCAAATACGGCTCCGTCGGGCCACGGATTCGTGCGTTGATCTTCGATGGCCTTTACAGCAATGTCATTGGCAAAAATTACGCGCATCGTCTCATTGTCGAAGCGGTCGGTTGTGCTGATGGCTTTCCAGTTTCCATAACCTTCAATGTACCGGATACCATTGGGCGCAGGAACAACGGCGGGCTTTTGCCGCCGGTTCTTCGACTGCGTGTCCGGCACTGCAACTTCACCGGTCGCTGTTGTTTTTCGGGGAGCTAAGCTTGCAATGTATCGTTTTAAAACATCTACCTTTTCTTTTGTCAGCTTCGCTTCCGGATGGATCGTCACATAACTGGCCAGTGGCATCTCCTTTTCCAGAATTTTATTCAGCGAATAAAATAACTGTGCTTTTTGTTGGGGCGGCGTCAGTTCATTCCATTTTGAAAAATTTAGAACAGCCTTTCCTTTTTCGATATGCGAGGCCACCAGAAAGTTAGCCGGCGTGATTTTATCGAACCACGAAAGCCTGTTTTCGTCCGAGTGACAGGCGAAGCAGGAACTGCTTAAAATAGCCATTACATCTTCCGGAACCTGAATTCCGGCTCCGGTTACCTGCGCTGCCGTTCCGTTTAGTGTTTCCCAATCCGGTTGGATCAACTGACTTAAAAGGAAAAAGATGAACAGGGCCGGAATCGCCCACAACCATGTTCTGCGTGTTATTTTCTTCATCACATTAAAATTTATAATTCCGATTCAAATGTATCCGGCTGGAGGAACTTTTACATGAAGAAGTGTTGTGGACGGGAGAAAATGGAGTCTGAAGCCGAAAAAAATGGTTTAAAATGATTGGTTTGGCCCTGGCATTTCAACAAATCAACCTGTTTTTCCTTTATATTAGGATCTACCTTTATGTAAGCTGGTATGAAGAAAGACAGGATTTATTTGCTGACTTTAATTGCGATCACGACCGTGGTTATCGCGGTTGGAATATTTTCGCTGAATTATTTATATAGAACTTCGGAAAAGCGGCTGCTGGAATCACAAATGCAGTCAAGCCGGCGCGAAGCGCGTGAAGTTTCGGCTTTGCTTGCGCAGCAATTGCAAAGCGGTCTCAGCAAAGAAAACGTGATTGCCAATTTGCAGCGAAGCATTGAAAACACTGATACGCAGTCTGAATTTATCTGCATGTACAATACCGAAGGCATTGAGCTCTGCCATCCCGATCCAAGACAAATCGGGCAACGGGTCGATGAAAGCAATTCTACCGTGAGCGAACTTGATTACAGCATTCCCGTGAGTTTTCAGCAGTTGCTGAAAAAGGGGAAAACAGATGGCGGTATTCGTTCTTTTCAGGACGAACGAAGTGAAATCATTTACGTTCATCCTGTTTCGGGCACTGATTGGATGGTGGCATCCCACGCCAATCTTTCAGGTATCAATCAACAGCTTCAGCAACTCTACAGCCGCTTCCTGACGGCACACCTGATGAGCGGCATTCTCATTGTCTTGTTTTCGTTTGTCGCTGTACGCGTAATCAGCAGGCGTTACGAACAGACCCTTGAAACAGAGAAACAAAAGCTAAGACAGGACGTTCTGGGATTGTCAATGCTTAATGAACAGTTGAAAGAAATTCAAGTGCGTTTGGAAGATCGTTTACACGAAAGGACCGCCGACGAGACTGGTCCGAAAAGCCGGATACTGACATACAAAAAGGATGAACTGGTCAGTATCAGTGTGAGTGAAATTGCTTTTTTTTATTCTGAAAATGCCGTGACACATGTTACAACTTTCAGAGACGAGATTTACCATACCAACCTTAGCCTTGACGAGCTGTTGAAGCAGTTGGATTCAAAAAACTTTTTCCGTGTCAACCGCCAGTATATTGTCAATATTCATGCTATTGAAAATATTCTTCGGTACGGACAGAACCAACTGAAACTAATTACCAACCCGCGAATTGACGATCTTGTTCTGATCAGTAAGAACCGGGTTGCCGAATTCAAACAATGGCTGGATGCCTGATTGTCATTCCGATAGCATTCATAATCAGGTAAATTTAGAAAGGGGGCGGATTTTTTATATTTTTGGCTAATTCATTGAATAAAATATATGGAATACGTTTTTGAATTGCCCTTTAAAGTACGCGATTATGAGTGCGATCTGCAGGGTGTCGTGAATAATGCGGTGTACCAGAATTATCTTGAACATACCCGCCATGAATTCCTGGATCATGCGGGACTGAGCTTTTCACAGATGCACCAGGACGGCATAGATGCCTTCGTCATCAGGATTGAAATCGATTATAAATATCCCTTGAAAAGCGGTGATGAATTTGTGAGCCGCTTAAATGTAGCCCGCGAAGGAAACCTGAAATTTATTTTCCTCCAGGATATTTACCGGCTGCCCGACATGAAACTCGTTGTAAAGGCGAAGGTGATTGCCGCAACGGTAAACAACAAAACAGGCCGTCCGGTAGCACCACCGCAGTTGGCAGAAGTATTTGACCGGTACATCCTGAAATGAATTAAAAACCGCCACACCGCTTGTTCCGGTAGTGGCGGTTTTTATCGGTACGCCTTTATCTGTGAATTAACGGATGAACACCCGCTACGCTTCATTCCACCTGCCAGACGGTTTTTGGACTGGCTGAAACAAGTTTTCTGCTTTCCGGTCTGAAGTACAACGATACCACGGTCAAGACAATTAATAATACAGGTCCGAAAAGCTCTTTTGCGCCAGCTCCAACCGCCAGGTGCGAAAACAGTGCGCCCGACATGGCAAAGAAAAAACCTGCATACGCCCATTCTTTTACTAAAGGAAATCTAGGGATCAGGACGGCTACAACGCCTAACATTTTCCAAATGCCCAGTATGGTCAGCAAATAGACCGGATAGCCCAGATTTGTTATAAGATCCACTTCTTCCTGCATCTTTATCAACTGCACGATTCCCGTCGATACCATTCCCAATGCCAGCCAGACGGTCGAAATCCAATAGATGATTTTATTTCTCTTTTGCATGACGCGTCATTTTAATTTGCTTACGATTTCCTGTATCCGGTTATGTGCCATATTGATGCCCTGAGCAAAGGGTAACTTCAACAGTTGGTCCCTGAGCGCAACCGATTCATAGATCACATGCATATTCAGTCTGCTGGTGTCGTCGGTAAGTCGTTCAAATTCAAAAACTTCAAGCTGAACGCCAAAAGGTGCATTCTCCATCTCGAATGTCCGTGTGATTTTCCGGTCAGGGATAAACTCGTGGATCACCCCGTTGGCCTGAAAGACCACGTTTCCCTGGGCGTCGGATGTTTCAAACCGGTAACTGCCGTGCTTTCTGCTCTCGAGTTTCACTACTTTCGTCCCCATCCACTGCTCAACAATTCCGGGCTCTGCATACGCTTTAAAAAGCAATTCCAATGGTAAATCAAATTCCCTGGTGATATGCAATTCCTGCTTGCCGTCTTCGGCATTAATTTTTGTTTTTCGCTCCATCTCCTGCTATTTATCTGATTTATATTTCTTCATCACGCTTTCCAGCTTATTAAACCGGTCATCCCACATTTTACGGAAGGGTTCAATAAAATCGCCTATCTCCTTGATCTTTTGGGGATTTAAGTGATAGTAAATTTCCCTGCCGTTTTGCTCTTGTTCAAGCAACTCGCACTCGGTGAGTATCTGCAGGTGCTTTGAAACAGTCGGTCGGGCTGTATCAAAGTTTGAAGCTATGGCCCCGGCAGTCATCGATTGCGAAGCGACCAGGAGCAGAATAGCCCTTCTGGTGGGGTCTGCTATCGCTTGAAAAACATCGCGTCTTAAATTCATTGTGTAGTTATTTGACTACAAATATAAATGTAGTCATTTAACTACGCAAGTTTTTTTTCACTTTTTTGATGAATGTTTTTCGGGAGAATAAACAAACTCCGGTAAGTGCAGATGGAAATCTGCCGGGGCATGTGAATGCAGCACTCTTAACTACCGGCTAAAGTTTGTAACTTTATGCCGGTACGCAAAAACAGAATATACCAAATTATAGACAAATGAAACTCCTGCATACTTCCGACTGGCACCTGGGTAAGCGGCTTGACGACTTTTCACGCATGGAAGAGCAACAGGCGGTTTTACAGGAAATTTGTGAAATTGCAGAACGCGAACAGGTGGATGTCGTGCTTGTTGCCGGCGATTTGTTCGATACGTTCAATCCACCTACCGAAGCGGTTGATTTATTTTACAAAGCCTTAAAACGGTTGACCAATAACGGCCGCCGTCCGGTCGTTGCCATTGCCGGAAATCACGACTCCCCCGACCGCATTGAAGCGCCCGATCCGCTGGCCCGGGAATGCGGGATCATCTTTGCCGGCTATCCGAACGCAACAGTTGCTCCGTTCGAACTGGAATCGGGATTGAAAGTGACGCGCAGTAGCGCAGGTTTTCTTGAAATCCAACTTCCCGGAAAATTCGTTCCCCTTCGGATTTTAATCACCCCTTATGCGAATGAATACCGGCTGAAAACCTTTCTGGGACAGGAAAACAGCGAAGAAGAGTTACGGACGATCCTTCAACATACATGGCAGAATCTGGCAGATCAGTTTTGCGACACGAAAGGTGTGAATGTGCTGGTTACGCATCTTTTTGTAGTGAGAAAAGGGGATAGGCTCCCGGATGAACCGGATGATGAAAAGCCTGTTTTACACGTTGGTGGGGCGCAGGTCGTTTACTCCGAAAACATTCCGACACAGATTCAGTATACCGCGCTGGGACACCTGCACCGCATGCATTGCGTCGATGTTAAGCCTTGCCCGGTTTATTACGCGGGGAGCCCGCTCTCGTACAGTTTTGCCGAAGCCAATCAGAAAAAGTACGTTTTAATGATCGACGCAGAACCGGGACAACCGGCCAAAGTAGGTGAGATCGAACTCTCCGAAGGAAAGCGTTTACTTAGGAAGCGTGCCGAAGGAGTTGAAGAGGCATTGAAGTGGCTGTCCGAAAATCAAGGCGCCCTGGTTGAACTGACCCTGGTCACCGAAACGTTTCTGACCGCGATGGAACGCAGGCAGTTGAATGCCGTCCATCCCGGAATTGTATCCATTATCCCCGAAGTGACCAATACGGCCAATTTGCCTGGAAGCCGGCAAAGACAGATCGACCTGAGCCGCAGTATGGAAGAACTTTTCCATGACTATTTCAGGCACGAGAAAGGCCAGGCACCGGGCGAAGACCTGATGAATTTATTCACTGAAATATTAGCAGAAGAAGAACAATGATCCCGATACGACTCACGATACAAGGCCTTTATTCTTATCAGGAGAAGCAAACGATCGATTTTACAAAGCTCACCGGAGCCGGTTTGTTCGGCATCTTTGGAACGGTGGGCAGCGGAAAATCGTCCATCCTTGAGTCCATTACCTTTGCCATTTACGGGCGGACGGATAGGTTGAACCTTTCGGGCGATAACCGGTACTATAATATGATGAACCTGAAATCGAATGAATTGCTCATCGATTTCACCTTTGAAACGGGTAAGGAACAAACCGCTTACCGGGCAACCGTAAAAGGCAGGCGTAACGGCAAAAATTTTGAGGATGTAAAGCCGTTGGAACGTCTGGCCTATAAAAAGACCGGTGTTGAATGGATCCCAATCGAAAATGAAGCTCTTGAGCGTGCAGTCGGATTGAGTTACGATAACTTCAAACGGACCATCATTATTCCCCAGGGACAGTTCCAGGAATTTTTGCAACTGGGAAACAAGGATCGTACGCAAATGATGAAGGAGCTTTTCAACCTCGGAAAGTTTGAATTTTATTACAAGGTCACCTCGCTGGAGTCGAAGAATAACGCCAAAAAGCAAAACATCGAGGGACAGTTGCAGCAACTGGGATCAATTGAGCCGGAGCAGTTGACCGTTTATGCGGCTCAACTGGAGCAACTGGAGAACGAACTAAACGAACAAAACCAAAAACTTGCCGGATACCGCAAAAGCGAGGAGGAGCTTCGGCAATTGCAGGAACTGACCGGCAAAATGGCCGAAACAAAGAAAGCTTACGGGGAACTTCAGGAACAGGAAGCCGGATTTCAGGAACTGGAAAAGAAGATCGCCCGGTATGAGCAAGGTGTTGTTCAGTTTAAACACCTGCTTGATTCGCTCACGATCAATGTCCGGCGAATGGAAGACCGTGAAAAACAGATCAGGCTTGACCAGGATCAGCTAACAAGGGGAGAAGAAGAGATCAACCGGCTTGGCAAATGGCTGGAAGAACTAAAACCCACCTTTGAAAAACGGGAAGAATTAAAAAAGAAGGCAGAAGAGCTGAATCAGTTACTGCGAACGAAAGAACTGGAGCTGGCAATCGCGAAAGAAGAAGAACGTTTAAAAAAAGGCATTTCAGTTTGTGAAGAAACTGTTCAGACGCTTGAAAAGTTGAAGACAGAAAAACAACAACTGGACGAGCTGATCAGGGAAGCACGTAACAAGCTTCCGGATTTAGGGCTCCTGTCAAATATAAAAGCCTGGTATGTTGAGAAGAATAACCTCGGCAAACAGATTTTCGAAGCAGGGCAGGAACTTGAAAAGTCGGTTCGTGAAGAGAAGACAATCCGTGAGGAGGTAATGAAAGTTCTGGCTGACCCGGTTTTCGGGAAACTCAGCACCGGTGCAGCGCATGCCGATTGCACCCGCTATCTGCAATCCAAAACGGCAGAAATGAAAGAAAAGTTGAAAATTCTGGCAGAGCGGGAAGGTCACGTCAGGGTAAAGGCGCAGCTTAAGATTTATGCGGAAGAGCTTGACGAAGGCAAGCCATGCCCCCTTTGCGGATCTTTGCATCATCCGGACGTATTTAAAACAGATGACATCCGCGATGCGCAGGCAAGCCTGGAGAAAGAACGCCTGATCTGCGAAAAGGAGATTGAACACATTGCAGCTCTGGGCAACCGGTTGAACTTGCTGGATAGTCAGCAACAGTATATCAGCCGCCATCAAAAAGACCTGATCTCAAGGAAAAATGAGCGACAGCAGCGGGCCGAGGCTCATGCTGCGCAATTCGTTTGGGAAAGTTACCAGGAGGAAACGGAATTGACACAGGCATTTCAGGAGGCGGATCGGATCCGGACGGAACTAAAAAGGTCTGAAACGATTTTGGATGTGCTGGCGAAAAGCATCGTGCAGGAAGAGAAAAATAAGGAACGCTACCAGGCTGAAGTTGAGAAGATCAGGACGGCACTGACTATTCACCAAACGGCGCTAAAGACAATTTGCGATCAGCTTAAACTTATCAGTCCGGCGCAATACAGTCAGGTGCCGGTGGCCATGGTAGAAGGAGAGAAGGCGGCACTGTTAAGGGAGCATGCCCGGATCGAAAATGAATTTACGGAAATGTCGGCTCGGCTCGTTAACCGGACAAAAATAAAAGATACTCTGAGCGGAAGTTTGACGGTAAACCGCAGGGAACTGGAACAAGACCGATTGACGATTGAAAACCTGAAAAAACAGTTGGATAACCAATTGCAGAAGTCATCCTTTCAATCGTTGGAAGAGATCACGCACTTGCTGACGCAACCGGTCGATCTGGAAACGGAGAAACAGAAAGTCAGTTCTTTTAAAGATGAGCTTCTGCGTTGTAAGTCCCGGTTGGAACAACTGGACAAGGAAATGGGGAGCCGGGTTCATGATCCGGAAGTTCATCAGAAACTTGTTCTGGAAATTGCCTTGCTTAAAGATCTGGTCACACTGAAAAACCAGGAGCAGGGAAAGATCGCTGAATTGCTCAAAAAGCTGCAAAAAGATCTGGACAGTCAGCTTTCGCTTCGGGCAGCGCTCGAACAACTGGAACTCAGGGCGGAGAATATTAAAACGATGAAGTCGCTTTTTAAGGCAAGTGGTTTTGTAAATTACATTTCGTCGGTTTATCTGCAGAATCTTTGCAATGCTGCCAACGATCGTTTCTTCCAACTGACCCGGCAAAAACTGAGTCTGGAGATCACGCCCGACAATAATTTCCAGGTCCGTGATTTTATGAATGGTGGTAAGGTGCGCAGTGTGAAAACCCTTTCGGGAGGACAAACATTCCAGGCGGCTTTGTCGCTGGCTTTATCGTTGGCTGACAATATTCAGAAAATCACGGAATCGAACCAAAATTTCTTTTTCCTTGACGAGGGTTTTGGCTCGCTCGACAAAGACGCGCTGGCGGTTGTTTTTGATACGTTGAAGTCGCTCCGGAAAGAGAACCGCATCGTCGGCGTCATTTCCCATGTGGAAGAAATGCAGCAGGAGATCGATGTTCATCTTCGAATCGAAAATCAGGAGGAGCGAGGAAGCATCATCCACCCGAGCTGGATGCAGGGTAACAGCAACGGCCGAAAAGTTTAAAGTATTGCCGGCTCACGGCCTATTTCTTCCTTCCGATCGGGACAGTAAGCCCGAGGAAGGGTATAGCCACGAACGAATCCATATCCGGACCTATCGGGACCCATAAGCTGTAATCGAGGCTGACATTCCGGATCATGCTTCGCCCTCCTCCCGATATAAACATTCCAACTTCCCCATCGGAGGTGACCAGGTGGTTCTCGGTGATGATATATCCTTTTGGTCCCGTTCTGAGCATACCGCTGAAGCTGATAATTGGTATATCCAGCCATTCATCATCAGCAAAACCGTACGCCACTCCTACGCTGAAATTTTTATCCCGTGATCCAAAGGTTGAAGTACCATACAGAATCCCGTACGACGCATTATCTTCACCCACAACCGTTCCTAAAAAAGCTCCTGCAGCCAGGTTGATTTTATTTTCAACCAGCGGAATGGAAAACTTTGGTGTGATCCAGAAAGGAGAAGATGTTCCTCCAAAAAGAAACAGCGGGACTGTTCCGGCTCCTATTGAAAAATAATCGGTCACGCCATAGTTAAACTGGTTGAACAGGATCCAGACATTCTTGTAATAGGCTGATCCCTGCTCGAGGCCATAAGCATTCGGCGTGATAAAATAGCTGGAAGACTGGATGTTGGGGAGCCAGAATTCTTCGCCCGGTTTTCCTGTTTCTTTGGCTGTTATCTTCAATTTGATGTTATCCTGCGGGATTTTAATTTCCCCAAAATCTTCTGTCTTCAAAATGATCTTCAGTGAATCTTCAGCGACCGGATAACCAACAAAAACGTTCCCGTCTTTTGTTTCGATGCGGTATGTTTTTGCCGGATCATGGGTATTCTGTCCATAGCTGGTAAGGAAATAAAGAACGAGGGCAACAGTGAAAGTCAGCGATACTTTTAGTTTCATATGCACATCAGGTCAGTTGTGATTTTCGGCCTCAAAGTTACTGTATTTCGTTCAAATGAATATGATATTTTCTGCTTATATAAGCAGAATAGACGGACTAATCAGCCGGTACATGGACCGGGAACCGGAGCATTAGTGTTTTATCCTGTGAATAACCGCTTTCACGACTTATCGAATATTGATTACACTGCATAGAAATCAATCGTTTCTTTTATCAATATATCAATTGGTGTGTAATTTTCGACATTGGTAACTTTGTTGGATAGCAGATATTCCAGAATGGTCCTTACTGCCCTATATCCCTGATGATGTGGTCTTTCTGAGATAATAAATGAAATATATCCCTCTTTCAGGTCATCAATATTCTTTTTATCAGTACCATAACCGATAAGTTTGACATGATTCATTTGATGCATTTTCAGATATTCCGATATTACATACGCTCTTGTATTAAACACTGCAGCCCCTCCGATATTTGTATGCTCCTGAAAGAATTGGTCCAGAAGATACCAGCTCTGCTTCTTGTCCGCATTATCATATTGAGCGGAAAATACATTGATGTCCGGAAAATTATCTTTCAGATAGGATATAAAACCGTACGACCTGGACAATGAGGGAATGGATGCCTCATCACCTATTCTCTTCGCTTGAAAAAGAGCAATATCCTTCCCATGTTCCAAAATAGTGGTCAGTAGTCTTGCCTGAACGACTCCGGTCTGAAAAGAATGAGGTGCGAAAAAAGCCAATGGCTTTGTGTTATTCACTGCAGCATCTACGAAGACATACGGAATATTTTTCATGAATAACTGACTGGCAAAAAGCACAGTTTCGTCATAAAAAGAAGGACCGATAATTACTGCATCCGATTTGTAAGCTAATGCTTCATTAAATATCTTTCTGCAGGAATACAAATCAAACTGGTCATAATACAGGAATTTTATTTTCAGTTTTATATTTGTGAAATCACGAATAGCATCTCCGATTCCTTTTTCAATCAATGCCCAATAATCCCCGTCGGTGTGCTGAGGTAAAATCATTAAAAGCTTAATTTGCTTCGCATTTTCCGGCACAGCCGTATGCTGTCCGTGTGAATAATTTATTTCTGCCAATACTTTTTCTATTTTTATCCGGCTATCGGAAGATACATCTCCCCGATTGTGAATCACCCGGTCTACGGTACCAACCGACACTCCCGCCAATGCCGCAATATCCTTAATTCTGTATTTTTTTGCCATTCGATGCTCTATTTATACCACAAATATATTGTTTTTCAATAAACCGTGCAATAACACGGACTATTTGTTTATCGTATACTCAATTATTCCGTATGACAGAATAATATTCAATTGATTGATATATAAATGTTTGAAATATTTTTATTTTCTAAAAATAAATGACTTACATGTTTTAAAGCACAAAAATGGTAGAATATAGTCTCAATAATAATTTCTAGTTTTGCATTGAACACAGATTAACACGGTAAGCGTCCGTGTATATAATTGACTGTTAAATAGTATATTATAAAATAATCGCAACATATATTTAATTTTAACACGGTTTTTAATAACACACATGAAACGAGCCATGATTTTAGGGTTTACAGTCGCAGTCACAGATTCCAGTACTTACTGAACACTGAGACTTTTATTGGCGAGTTCCATACCGTTGGTGTTCGTTAGAAAAGTGATGCAGCTAGTACGAAAGTTATGCACAGTCAAATTGAAAAAATAAACGTATGAAATATCTTATCCTCTTTTTTGCCGGCATGATCAGCATGGACGTCAATGCCTCTGAATACAATATTATAACTTTTGGAGCGGTAGCTGACGGTAAAACTGTTTGTACCAAAGCGATTCAGTCTGCAATCGACAAAGGTTCCGAAAACGGGGACAAGGTGATCATTCCAGCAGGAAGCTTTGTTACCGGAACTCTTTTCCTGAAAAACAATACCGCTCTGGTACTGGAGAAAAACGCACGGCTCTTAGGATCAGCTGACTTAGCCGATTACCCCAAAACAAAAGTAAACTTCAGGTTCTGGGGAGATACCTGGACATATCAGTCTCTTATCGTTGCACGTAACGTAGACAATATCACGATCGAAGGTCAGGGAACCATTGATGGCCGGGGCAGTGCATTTCCTGTAACAACCACTAAGAAGCCCGATCGCTATCGCAACCGTCCGTATTTGTTATGGATTGCTGAATGCAAAAATGTAACGGTCAGAGATATTGAGTTACGGAACTCGGCGATGTGGATGCAATCGTACATCCGGTGCGAAAAATTACGGATTGACGGTATAAAAGTCTTTAACCATTCGAATAAGAATAATGACCTGATGGATATCGATGGCTGCAAAGATGTTATTATTACCAGAGTTACCGGAGATTCAGACGACGATGGAATAACCTTCAAAAGCACGACAGACCGCATCGCTGAAAACATTATCGTGTCGGACTGTATCATCAGCAGTCACTGCAATGCCCTGAAATTCGGGACTGAAACCACTTCCGGGTTCCGTAACGTGTCGATCAGCAACTGCATTATCAGGAGATCATCCGTAACAACTGCCTTAACGGGGTTACCGGAAGGTATCTGCGGGATTTCTCTTGAAATAGTGGACGGCGGAATAATGAAAAACATAGTCCTGTCCAATATTGTTATTGACGGCACTCACGTTCCACTCTTTGTCCGTTTGGGAAACAGGGCGCGCAGGTATTATGACGGGGCTCCGGATCCTCCGCTTGGTTCTGTCCGCAACATTGTCCTGACCAATATCGTGGCACAGGCATCCGGCCCTGTTGGTTGTTCAATAACCGGGATCCCTGAAAGTAAGATCGATGGAATTACCTTATCGGATAGCCGTTTTATTTATCCCGGAGGGATTAAAGACGATTTGAGCAAAAAGAAAGTAGAAGAACTACGTGAACTTTATCCGGAATCGACCATGTTTGGTACTTTACCTGCTTCCGGACTGTATATCAGGCATGTCAATAATCTCAATTTGCATGGAGTCTCCTTCGGGTTTCGTAGTCCCGACAGCCGTCCTTCCGTCATTTGCGACGATGTTAACGGAGGAAGCATTCATTCTGTTTCAATGAACGGGGTAACAGACTACAACGAAATTAAAATCTTCGATAATTCGACGATACAACTGATCAAATAAAAACATTTACAACAAATTGCTTTATGATACAGGATAAAATGAAAGAAAAATTGTTGCTGTTATTATTTATTTTCACGGGCCTCTGTTCTGCAGGGCAAACCCCTGCCTGTGACGAGCTTCTGAAAGCGATTAACGAGTGTACGACCTATGCGACCCGCGTGTTGTTAGATCCGGACGGAAAATCCCGTTGCGATTATAATACAATTGACGGGAAATGGTATCCCTACGAAGAGCCCTGGCATACCGGACAACTCATTTTTGGTTTACTGGAAAGTTACAAAGTGACAGGCAACGCCGAAGTCCTGAAATCGGCCCGTAAAGCAGGCGACTGGTGGATCAGCCTCGAAATCAAGGATAATCCCCGGTTCAAAGGGATGGTTGCTGCCACGCACGGCGATGTGATCGGTCATGATCAGATCGTATTTGCAACAACCAGCGACGGAACTCCCGGCATATTTGAACTCAGCCGCGTGACCGGAGACAGGAAATATGCCAAAGTAGCTGCTTCAGCATCGGAATGGTTGCTGGAAAACATGTATTACCCGGAGAAAGGGGTCTGTTATGATCTGGCAGATTTAAAGACAGGAGAGGTACTGAAAGAAAACAGTCCCTTCCACCAGGGCAAGGAAAATCAAAGTCTCGAAGATGTATCCCGCCCTAATACCGAAGGTTCGCCATTCAAAGATGCTTATGAATTTACCAAAGACCGGGAATTCAAAGAGGCCCATATTCTTTTATGTAACTCCCTGATCGAAAAACAGGATAAGGATGGCCTTTGGATGCAGTATATGCCAAACGATAAGGAAGAATCTTCCTTTCATCCCCGGTTTAACCTGTGGTATGCAGAATCATTGCTGGAAGCCTATGAACTGACCAAGGACAGGAAATACCTTGAAGCTGCGGCTAAAACCGCCCGGACCTATGCAAAGGCCCAGAAAAAAGACGGGACAATTTTCTATGTAAATTATACAGACGGAAAACCTTCTGACAAAGGATCCATCTGCGGCTCAGCCGTAGCTTTTGCCGGCATAATCTGGATACGTCTGGCCGGCTACGGATATGACGAATTCATTCCATCGTATGAGCGCAGCGTACAATGGATAATGAAAAACAGGTATTCAGCCACTCATCCCGATCCCAACCTGCGTGGTGCCGTGGTGAATACCCGCATGCGGATGAAGGACGGACATATCTGGCTTACACACCGTGACATTGGGACTTCGTTTGGATTGCGCCTTTTGGCAGCATATTATCAATTAAAATATAAAAAATAAAAATGAGACAACCGTTTAGACAATTTACGATCGATTCCTTGCAGGTGTATGTATATGAATCCAGGTCAGAGATGGGAATCGCTGCGTATGAACACTACAAATCCTGCATCAATCAACATCTTACAAAAGGAGATAGCATACGAGCAATTTTCGCGGCAGCACACTCGCAGTCCGATTTTTTAGATGCTCTGGTGAAGGATAAGGACATTGATTTTGGGCGGATTGAGGCTTTCCATATGGACGAATATCTGGGCCTGGGGAAAGATGCTCCGCAGAATTTCGGTAATTTTCTTAAAAATGCCATATTTTCGAGAAAACCTTTTCACAAGGTTCATTACGTGGAATCAGACACCACCGATATTCCCGCTGAATGCGTGCGTTACGAAACGCTGTTAAAGGCTGCTCCGCTGGATATTGTAAGCCTTGGGATCGGAGAAAACGGACATCTTGCGTTCAACGACCCTCACGAAGCTAAATTTGACGCGAAGCAATGGGTAAGGGAAACAACTTTAGACAATGTTTCCCGCCAGCAACAGGTCAACGACGGAGAATTTTCCTGCATTGATCAGGTTCCCCGGAAAGCTTTAACCCTGACTATCCCGGCTTTGATGTCGTGCAAAAGTATTATTGGCATTGTTCCTACAAAGCGTAAGGCACAGGCTGTTTTTGATGCCCTTTACGGTCCTGTTTCCGAGAAATGCCCTGCATCAATCCTCCGGACTCACAACGACGCTGTTCTCTTTTTGGATAAAGCTGCCGCTGAATTATTATAATTTAATTCTTAAAATTATGAAAAATCAAACTATTCCTTTATTTCTGTTAATCGCGATCATGTGGATCCCGTCATTATCTTACGGACAAGGTAAAGGTAATCTCCGCGGAGTTGTAAAAGATGGTGCCGGTGGGGTATTACCGGGAGCGTCAGTTGCTGTAAAAGGCACAACCCTGGGGGTAGCTACCGATCTCAACGGAGCCTACATATTACAAGGTATTCCTGCCGGTGAAGCCGAAATAGAAGTTAATTACTTAGGCTTTTCTCCTGTTTTGGGTAAGGTTGTTATTGAAGAGAATAAGACTGTTATTGAAGATTTTACGCTCGAAGAATCTTCGTTTTCAATTGGAGGTGTTGTCGTATCAGCTGTAGTAGAAGGCCAACAGCGGGCGTTGAATCAGCAAAAAATGGCTGCCAATATGATGCAGATCATATCGGCCGACCAGATCGGGCGGTTTCCTGACCCGAATGTGGCAGACGCTTTAAAGCGGCTTAGCGGCGTAACGACAGATGGTACAAATGTACAGCTGCGCGGTACGCCCGCCAATTTTACAAATATCAACGTCAATGGCGAGCAAGTGATGGGTAGTCAGGAAGAAGGTAAACGGAATGAAGCACTGGATGTCATTCCGTCCGATATATTGTCTTCGCTGGAAGTTCAGAAAACCCTTCTGCCGTCAAATGACGGCGATGCCATTGCCGGCGTGATCAATATGCGCACGGGCACGGCACGTTCCCTGGATCCTAAATTCTCAATCGATCTTGGAAGCGGGTATAATGATTTGCGGGAAAAACTGAATTACAGTGCGAAAGTAGGTTACTCACAACGCTATTTCAAAACCGGGAAAAACCCGAATGGGGTATTGGGTCTGAGTGCCAACTATAGTTTTCTCAGAACAAATAACGGATATGACAGGCTCGAAGCTGAAGCATGGGAACCCTATAAATTGACGAATAAAACTTCGGGTGAAGTCATTTCAGAAGAAGCTTATATACCGACCGATTTTCGCTACCGTTACCAGGAGAGGGAATCTTCACGGCATGGTGCGTCTTTGGCTATTGACTGGGCTCCTACCGGGAACACCAAATTCACCTTAAGTACGTTATATAACTACAGGAAAAATGATGACCTGCGTTACCGGAACAGATCCCGTTTTCGTGATAATAGCAATGGTTATTTCCTGATGGAAGATGGAAGTATCGGCTCCGAAAGAATGCGAAATATCACCCAGGTATCAACTCAGGATGAGAAAATCAACAATATCAATATTAATCTTGACGGAGAATCTACAATAGGTAACTGGAAAATCGACGGCGGGATTTTCTATACCAAATCGAAACGCGATTACCTCAGTGAGATGGCCGGATTTCAGACTCCCGAGTGGAGGGCCGGGAAGAAAGTAAACGGAGTAACCATCCCAAAAGGAACGATAGTCGGTGTTATGCCCTCAATTGAAACCAAATACCTTGCTTCCGAATACATCTATGCGCCGACCGGCAATATGGGTACTGAAGCTCCTGATGCCGTGTCCAGGTATAACCTTTACACGATAGAAAATAATAATGCCATAACGAACGGAGATAATTTTACAGCCAGGTTCAATGCGTCAAAAAATTATTTTATAAAGAAATACGCATCGACATTCTCATTCGGTGCAAAAGGTAAGTTCATGGATAACGAGGGATATGTCCCTGAGAACACATGGACCTATTCATTCAATTCAAGCGATGCCAACAATCTCGGTAATTTACTTTATACTGAGCAACTGACATCCGGCTTCCTGAATAACAAGCTTCCTTTCGGAATAGCTCCCGATATGGATAAAATCCATACCTATATCGCGAATACGGCAAATGCTGATGACATTATTCGTAACGACTATTTCTCAAATATGAATATCGACGGATTCTATTATGAGGCACAGGAAGATGTTATTGCCGGCTATGTCATGAATAAGATCCAGTTCGATCAGCTGATGGTATTGGCAGGGGTCCGTATGGAACATACAAGTGTCAGGTATAAGGCAAATATTATAGAACCTTTCGTTAACCCGGAGGCTCCCGTACAAAACGGTGATGAAACTTTGTTTAACGATTATACCTCAACACCTGTTGAAGAAACGCTAAGCTATAATAAGGTTTTGCCAAACATCCAGCTTAAATATGATATGACGGACAAAACAGTTTTCCGTTTGGCATGGACTACCGGTTACTCCCGTCCGAATGTCACTGATCTCGTTCCTAAACAAGGCGTGTCCCAGGACCTGGAACGTGTAACTTTAGGGAATCCTGATCTGAAACCTGCTTATGCCAATAACCTGGATTTACTTTTTGAACAATACCTTTCCAATGTAGGTGTTTTATCCGGAGGCGGGTTTTATAAGCACATTGCTGATTTCCAGTACCTGAGTGAGGGCATTCTGGATGACCCAAACAGCAGATATGACGGATGGCAGGTGATCAAGAATATGAATGGTGATGCCGCCAAGGTATACGGAGCTGAAGTAACCCTTAACTCAAGCCTTACTTTCCTGCCCTCATTCCTCAAAAATTTGGTATTTACCAGTAATTATACCTATGTTCATTCGGATGCTACAACAGATACAGACAGAGGGAGCACACGTCTTCCGGGACAAGCGAAGCATACGGCTAATTTTGCACTTGCCTATTCTACCAAAATATTTACTTTGCAGGCGTCTGCGAACTATATCGGTTCCTATATTACCGCTTTGGGTTCCAATTCGGAGCGCGATATATGGCAGGACGACCGCTGGCAATTGGATCTGAACGGTTCTTTCCGGATCTATAAAGATCTTACCCTATGGATGGAAGTGGTAAATGTGCTTGACAGTGAGTATTATAACTATTTCGGCAACACAAGCCGGGTATATCAATTACAGTACAATGGTGTAACGGGCAGATGCGGAATTAGCTATAAATTTTAACAACGCTCACAGAAGATGAAGTTGTCAGAAATACAGATTATTTGTATACAGAAAATATGATGTTTTTAATATGATAAATATGGCTATTCATGCGAATCAGAAACGAACAAACTACAGGTGGCTCATCTGTTCCATGTTGTTTCTTGCGACTACGATCAATTACCTTGACCGGCAGGTGCTTTCACTGACATGGAAAGATTTCATTGCACCCGAATTTCACTGGACAAATAATCATTACGGCAACATCACCGCGCTTTTCTCTGTTTTCTATGCGATCAGCATGTTGTTTGCAGGCCGGCTGGTGGATAAATTCGATACCAAAAAAGGTTTTCTATGGGCTATTGGAGTATGGTCGACAGGAGCCTGCCTGCATGCATTCTGTGGCATTGCTACCTCCGGAATAACGGCCGGAGAGTGGTTTGTTGGATTCGAAAAAGCCAAAGAGGCTATCGCGCTGGTTAATAAAGGAGCATTAGTAGCTAATGTGAGTGTGACTTTGTTCATTTTTGCCCGCCTGATACTGGCCTTGGGAGAGGCAGGAAACTATCCTGCCTCTATTAAAACAATAGCCGAGTATTTTCCTAAGAGGGACAGGGCATTGGCCACAAGTCTTTTTGATACAGGATCAGTTATCGGGGCATTGGCTGCTCCGCTTACTATTCCTGCTTTAGCTGAAGCATGGGGATGGGAGATGGCTTTTATTGTGATCGGGGCTCTTGGTTTTATTTGGATGGGTCTCTGGGTATTCGTGTACAAAAAACCTGAACTCAACAAAAAAGTGAATGCATCCGAACGATCGTATATTCATCAGGATGACGAATATGACAATCCGGAAGTTCAGGATAACGCCCAGGGGAAAAGCAAAAAGCTGCTATTCGTCGATTGTTTCAGGTATAAACAAACATGGGCTTTTGCATTGGGCAAATTCCTGACCGACGGAGTCTGGTTCTTCTTTTTATTCTGGACGCCCGCTTACCTGAGTTCCGTATACGGAATTAAATCGTCCGATCTTCAGGGACAATTAGCTATTTTCCTGTTGTACCTGATTTCTTTGATCTCGATTGTCGGGGGATGGCTGCCTTCTTATTTTGTGAACAAAAAAGGAATGAATCCTTATGCTGCGCGCATGAAAACCATGCTTATTTTTGCGTCCTTTCTGCTTGTAGCATTGTTGGCTCAGCCATTAGGGCATATTTCTTACTGGCTCCCGATCATTTTCATCGGTATTGCTATGGCCGGGCATCAGGCGTGGTCGGCAAATATATTTTCGACGGTGGGTGATCTGTTCCCTAAAAAAGCCATCGCGACCATTATCGGTATTGGTGGTATGGCCGGGGGACTGGGGGCATTCATCATCAATAAATCATCAGGTGTGCTGTTTGACTATGCGGGGGAAACTCAGATGACTTTCATGGGATTTAAAGGAGAAGAGGCCGGATATTTTATTATATTTTCGGTTTGTGCCTTATCCCACCTGACAGGCTGGGTTGTCATGAAATCACTGGTCCCCAGGTATAAACCGATTACAGATATGTAAGTAACCCGATATGTATAAGATCAACTATTGCTTCCTATTCTTTCTTTTTACCGGTGGTCCGCTGAACATGAGCGCCGGAGAAATACCTGTGGATACCCTGAGCATCCATGCAAAGCAAATATTGAGTGATCTTAATTCGGCTCTTTTCCGGTATATTCAGCAGGACAAGCAATCTCCCGATTACGGAGCTGTTAATTGTCCTCACTGCCATCTGTACCATACCCGGGCGGCAGAGGCTGTATATCCTTTTGCTTTCGAGTTTCAGCAAACAGGCAATGAAGCCTACCTGAAGGCCGCGATAAATATGGGGAACTGGCTGATCAAACAACAGCAGGAAGATGGGTCATGGCCCGAAACACCCGAAGAATGGACCGGGACAACGACCGACCAGGCACTGATGATGTCGTTGGCCTATCCGATCCTGAAACCACACCTGACCGGGGATGAAGCCCGGCGATGGATACAATCTGTCGAAAAAGCGGGCGATTATCTTGAAAGGGTGATGTCGCCCCGTTTTGCCAGTATCAATTATTGTGCAACCACAACGGCAACCCTGATGTTCATTAATCGGCTGATCAGCAAAAAATCGTATCGGGAAAAAGCCCGGGAACTGGCGTATCAGGTAATTGCAAAAATGGATCATGATTACTTCCTTACCGGTGAAGGGGGACGGGTATTTGACGTAAAATATGGGGTGGATTTAGGTTACAATATGGAAATGTCACTTTGGGGACTGGCATTGTATGCCCGTCTGGCCAATGATACTGTGGTGACAACCTGCGTGGAAAAATCACTGGAACAGCACCTGGCATTTGTCTACCCCGACGGATCGTTGGATGCTTCCTGGGGGATCCGTTCAAATAAATGGACCTGCTTTGGCAGTGCCACATCCGACGGTTGCCAGCTATTGTTCAGTTTATTTCTGGATAAAAACGACCAGTACCGGACGGCTGCCATCAAAAATATGCAATACCTTCAAACGTGCACCCGAAACGGGATCGTTGGTTTTGGCCCCTTGTATTACGATATGTTTGATGACTTACCCTGTATCTACCCCACATTTGCCAAGGCCAAAAATATGGCCATGGCGATTGCCTTTGTCAATGCTGACGCCGGTAAACTGGAACCTTTGCCTTTGGACAAAAAAGGGATCCGCTATTTTCCTACGCTCAATGTGGTCACCGCCCGCACAGAACAGTGGTGCAGTACCATTTCGGCTTATTCATACAAAGACCCTGCAGGTGAAAGGAGCAAATATATGCATCGTCCAACCGGCGGCTCCATCTGTAATCTTTGGCTCAGGGACCACGGTTTTTTTCAGGCATCGTCCCAAACCATATACAAAAGATGGGAACCGATGAGTTTTCCTGAAATGCCCGAAACACGGGCACTCACTCCCCGTATAGAATTCGACAGCGAATTGGGTAGTTTTACAAATCTGTACGAGTTTGATGCCGTATTGACAAACAGCGAAAAGGATGGTACCTTTTACATCACAAGTACCGGCGAACTTAAAAACAGCAAACAACAAGAGGGTGGAATTTCATACCGGCTGCATCACGAAATAGCAGATAGCAGTATCACAAAAGAAGCAGAGATCATCTGGCACGATGTAAAAGATGCTGTACGGATCATAGAACCTGTCATTTACTACCCGGGGATGACATTCACCAGGATAAACGAAAAAACGCTGCGGATAGAAGCCGGCAATAAAGTGATCGATTTGACAATCGATAGCGGAAACGTCCGGATGGAAACCGGAACTGACGCTCAAAAGTACCGTTTCCCTTATCCGGCCCTCCGGGCTTATCCTATTCTGCTGAATGTCATGCATAATGATCATGAATTCAGGCAAACGGTCAGATTTACCTACCAGATTATAAAATAAAATTGATACACCATGCACAAAGTGATCTTCTCGTTTCTAACCTGTCTGATAACGTTCGCTTTGGGCAATCATCCCGTTTATGCAAAAGTCATTGTGGTCTCAGATAAGAAAACGGGAACAGAAATAAACGCCAAACTCGGCAAAGTACAACCGGGTGATACCCTTTTATTGAAAAAAGGATATTACAAAATAAACTTCAATCTTAAAAACATACATGGACTGCCCGACAAACCGGTTGTGATCAGAGGAGAAGAAAGGATGTCTGCAACGATAGACGGCGGGGCTTTTAATCCGGGCAGCGACCAACAGAAATATGGCTTCTGCATAGAAGAAAGTTCATGGATCACCATTGATAATTTCTCGTTCAAAAATTGCTGGATCGATGCCATACGGGTTATCAATTCGAGCTATATTTCCCTGACAAATTCCAATATTGAAGGAGGAAGGCGGGCGATGTATGCAGAAGGGCGTAAAAGTCACCATTTTCTTATTGAGAATTGTTATTGGGAGCAAGGCGGGCATGTGTGGACAAAAGAAAACCAATATTCCTGGGAAGAATTGCATCATGGAAAATTCAGGTATTACAACGGAAGCCTGTTTCAATCCAGAATGATCAGCGGCTCTTTTGTACTGAGGGACAATTATCTGAAGAATGTATATAACGGATTCAGGCTTTCGGTAATGGGCGAGGCTGAAAACGATACACTGGCAGGTACCAATGGTGAAATATATCGCAATGTGATCGAAAATTCGGCTGATAACGCTTTTGAACCGGAAGTGTATTGCAGAAATCTGCACTTCTACCATAACAAAATGATCAACAGTCATGCCTTTATTTCCGTTACCGAAGTAGGAGGAGGGCCTCTCTACTTTTACGGGAATACGGGAGTAAAGCTCCCCGATTGTAATGATGGATGGACTATTTTCAAATTCATGGGGAAAGACAGAAGACTAACCAAACCGATCTATATATTCAACAACAGCTGGCAGACAGACTCCGATATACTGGGACGAAAGAAGGAACAATACTGGCACAACGACAACATCCGGCATTTCAACAATGCCTACTATATCACCAATTCCGATACGGCTGGCATCTATTACCTGGGAGCGAACAATGTTTTTGAGAACGATTGCTCCAATATTCCTTTTCCGGATAGAGTAACACAAAAAGCGAAGCACCAAAGCATGACAGGCGACCCGATGTTTGTTGACGGTAAATATGGAAATTTTTTACTCCGAAACGAGTCTCCTTGCCGCGACAAGGGGATCATTCCGGAAGGAATTATCATCGGCTTTACAGGGGATAAACTCGATATCGGAGCCTATGATGACGACCGTTTGGTAGAAGGTCCGCCTTTTCGTTACATGGACCCGGGCACGGAAATGCCTGATCAGGAAAAACCGCGTATCGTGAGGCATAAAACAGATAAGAACATGCTGAAGCTTTGGTTCTCATACCCGTTGGATGCATCTACCGTACAGGCAAAGGATTTCGTACTGAAACAGCATGGAACGGAGTATTCTTTTCAGGATCATTCGATGCAGGAAAACGGATATTTATTAATACTTCGGTCATCAGAGATGCTTCCATCCGGGAATATATCCCTGCATATTGAGCACAAGCCCCATGGAACAAACGGAGAAGAGATGTCATTCTGGGCTTCAACGATCGCCTCTGCAACTCCTGCTCCGGAAGAACAGGTATTAAATACAGTCAGAAAAGTAGCCGATCATATGATCCGGAGTACAACGTTCAGTTTTGAACACAAAGTGATTACTTTTAATGCGAATGTCGCCCGTTTGTGCATTGACCAGGACCTATTGAAAAAAACCGGTGAAGTAGCCTACGGGCTGATCACAATCCATACGGAAGAAGCCAAAGAGGCCATTCTTGGATTTTCCTTCCGGGGAAACATCCGGGTGTTTCTCAATAACAGACTGATCTGTTCAGGAAAATCAGATGAGGAAAATTTCAGGGAGTATACCTATAACCGGTTTGAGTTTGCCAACGAAGTAAAGGTAAATCTGAGAAAAGGTGAAAACCAGTTGCTGGTGAAATGCGGCGGCGGATACGACGGAGGGGTATTCTCTTGTTGCGTTCAAAAACCTGACGGAATGTTTGACGATAAAGTACTGATCAAAAACGACATTGACAATTCTTATATAAACAATTGGCTTGTAACAACGCCTTTTATCTTAACAGAAGGAAGTGCCATTGATTCCATATTCGGACCCGAACGCAGCATCCGGGAGTATTACAGGCAAAACGGCCGTATCATATCCTGGCAACTGCAAAGTCCAATGACAGGACAGGCATTTACAACATCAAAAAACCAAACAAAAAAAGGGTTTGATGCAGACTGGCATTATGCCAATTCCAATGCACTGCTGGGAATTCTCAATCTTTATAAAGTATCGCACGACTACAGGTATAAACGGTTTGTCGAAATGTATAACAAACAGGTGACCGATCATTACGATTTTTTCAAAGAACAGTATTTCTCTAAAAGGGTATTGCGGGGAGCGTATTTTCGTTTATTCAGGGCAACAATGCTGGATGATACAGGCGGAGCCATACTGCCCTTTGCCGAAATGGCCGTTACCGAAAAACCTCAAGGACTGCAACGCGACATCCTGGACCAGACCCTCAACTATGTGTTGCATAAACAATCGCGTCTTGCCGATGGAACGTTTTGCCGTCCCGAACCTGTTATGCATACGGTTTGGGCAGACGATCTGTTTATGTCGGTACCATTTATACTCCGGATGGCCAAAATAAATAATGACCCGGGCCTGTACGATACCGTTGCCATTCAGATCATTAACTTTAATAAACAGCTGACCGACACCAAAACAAATCTGTATAGACACGGATGGTACGATCAGGAGAAGAGACATTCTCCTGCGGCATGGTCGAGAGCCAACGGGTGGATGATCTGGGCCACTTCTGAGGCTTTGCTGGAGATGCCGCGATCGCACAAAGATTACAAAAAAATTAAGGACCTTTTTGTAACTCACCTGAAAGCGATCCTCACATACCAGTCGCAGAGCGGATTGTGGCATCAGGTGATCGATCGTCCCGATTCTTATCCTGAAACATCGGGGACAGCCATGTTTGCGATCGGGCTTGCAAGAGCCATCAATAACAAATGGATACCTGATACCTACTCGTCCCAATTGCTGAAAGCCTGGGATGCAGTCAGGTTACAAACAGACCAGGACGGAATTGTGCATGGTATATGCCGGGGAACAGATATGGGTGAAAACACGGAGTATTATATGGGGCAGGAACCATTGGATAACGATCCCCGGGGATTAGGAGCCGTACTGACCTTAGGCAGCGAAATGTATCATTTCTTTCATTCCCGAAAAGTTAAGTCATTTTAAAAAGAAAAGTTATGAAACGGATAATGACACTTTTTTGTATTTTAATCCTATCCTGCTGCTGTAATATTTTAGCCGTTGATATTGTACCTCTGCCCTGTTACGTGAAGCTGACAGGAAAAACCTTTGTTCTTCCAAAAGGTATCGATTATGAAAAAATCCTGACAGAAGAGAATGATTCAGTTATAAAATCGCTGCATACCGGCATACGCAATCAGGATAAAGATTTTGATGACCTTTGCCGTAAACTTGGATTTTTCAAGCAGGATATCGGGAATGAGGGATACGAGCTTCTGATCGATGATCATAAAATAGTATTGGCGGCCAATACCGCGCAAGGAATTTTCTATGGAAAACAATCGTTAAAACAACTCATCCGGAGCGCTCAAAATAATCAGCTTAAAGGGATGCACATCATCGACAGGCCGGCTCTCAGATACCGGGGAGTCATGGATGACATCAGCCGCGGACCTGTTCCCTCCAAAGCGTATATGAAATACCAGATCAGAAGAATGTCTGAATTAAAGCTGAACATGCTTTGCTATTATACGGAACATGTTGTGCAAACAAAAAAACATCCTGAATTTGCTCCTCCGGCAGGCGGGATCAGCATCGAAGAGTGGAAAGAAATAGCTGAATACGCAAAGGAACATTTCATCGAATTGGTGCCGAACTTCCAGTCGCTGGGGCATGCAGAAAAAGTATTGCTCAATCCAAAATACCGACATCTGGCTGAAAGCAATACCATGTATTCGCCTGTGAATCCGGAGACAGTCCTGTTCATGAAAGATATTTACGATGAAATGTGCCCTGCTTTTAGTTCCGGGTTCTTTCACGTAAATTGTGACGAAACTTTCGACCTGGGAAGAGGTCCGTCTAAAAAGATGGCCGACAGTATTGGTGTGGGACGTGTGTATACTGACTACATGAACCAGTTGTCGGATATTCTTCGTCACCACAATAAACGGATGATGATGTGGGGTGATATTGTATTGCAGCACCCTGACATACTTGACCTGTTGCCATCCGATGCGGTGATGATGACATGGGAATATGGAGACAAACAATCCTATGCATCATGGATCGATCCGTTTGTTGAAAAGGGGTTCGACTATATCGTCTGCACAGGTGTCCTCAATTCGCTCCGTTTATTCCCCGACTACAAACAGGCGCTACCCAATATCCGCAAGTTTATCCGTGAAGGTGCCCAAAAAGGGGCAATGGGTGTTTTAAATACTATTTGGGACGACGGCGGACTGCATAGCTTTGACCGCGACTGGTACGGAGTCGCTTATGGAGCAGAGCATTCGTGGAATCCCAATGAGAACAGTACGGACGATTTCGATGCACGATTATCAGCCGGGTTATACCAAGGAGGCGGAAAGGAACTTTTTACCGCTGTTCATAAATTGACTGAAATGGGGGATATTCAGGTGCTGGGCGGAATGAATGAACTGGTGTTCTGGAAAACGATTATACCCGAAAGAGGGAAATATACCAGCTATAGCCTCGCTGGCTGGGAAGAAGTTCATGAAGCATGCCTGGAAGTAGATTCTATCCTTAGCCTGAAAACGTCCCAATATGATACAAGAGAATATGCTGCTTTCCAAATCGTTTCGGATGAATACAAATACCTGGCGCAGGCAAAACTGAAGCTGGCAGAAGCATCAGCCCTCTATTCTGAAGCGTGTTGTATTCAGTACACCGGGCGGGACAAAGCGCGTCAGCTGCTAAACAGGGCCAGAATTAACATCGTAAAGTGCCAGGGCGATTTTAACAGGTTAAAAGAAGATTTTAATGCAATCTGGAAAAGTGAAAACCGTGACTACTGGAATAATTTTGCATTAGACCCGTTCAATAAGGTACTGCGCGATTATGCCGATCTGATCACTTCTCTGGATCAGTCGATCAACTATTTCGAACAAAAATTACCTTTATCTGCACCCGCCGATATCCGGCTCGACATTCGCGAAATAGCCGGATCCTATTTCACCTATTGGCTTATTTCACCTGCTTTCAATCTTAAAAACGGCACCGGCTTCGGCCATGATTTTCTGAAAGAAATGGGAGGCGAACAAAACGCGTCACCTTTCCCCGGATTTTCATTTTTCGATTCCAACGGTAAAAACATAAAATGGATGAAGTATTCTTCACCGCTATCCGACAAGGTATCTTTGAACACCATACTGGACTCTGAAGATAAGGCTGTATCCTATGCTTTTTGTACATTGGAATCTCCCGGACCGAAGACGGTAACTGCCAGTTTTGGTGTGAACAGAAGCATAGAGGTTTTTTGCAATGGGACATCTGTATTTAAAAAGCTTGGTAATGAGACCATGCTTATTGACGAATTTCAGTGCCCGCTAAACCTCAACGAGGGAAAAAACAGAATTCTGTTAAAGATAGAAAAGGGAAATACTGCCTGGGATTTTTCTTTCAGCATAAAGGATGAAACAATCAGCAACAGTAAAAATAAATACAGGATCAGTGGCAACATGTAGGTTTCCCTGCATACATCGGGTTCCGGGACCTTGAGAAAATGCCTTCTGTGATCAGGAAAGACGATCTTTTAATAGCCAGTGTTGTCTTGTGTTTCCGGAACAGATCTCTTGCTTTTCCCATGATCACAAATCCGAAAAATGCAATCAAGAGCCCGGCCAGGTTAAACGGAAACAGAATTAGATTATACCCCGGAAGCAGAAAATAAAAACTAACAATAAGCAGGAAACTGATGAAAACGCAGACAGGTGGAATAAACAGTCTTTTCATGGTAGTCTTTCTCTTTGGTTTTTACCCGGTTTACAGATCGTAATTATTTGATCTAAAGATAAAGATTTCATTTATCGATTTTCCCGGAGTATTAAAAAAGTGATGATTTCCGGCTCTTGCTTAATTATCTGCTTTTTGTTTCTTTGATCAGGCGGAGGTTTATCCCGTTCCAAGATTATTTACTATACAAAGGACATCGCTTAATCAGATATTGCAATGTATTCTGATAAGCATCCTCTTTTTGCCAAAGTGAAGTCTTTGACTCTGATGAAATATTACGTCCGTCGTCAACATATACTTTTAAATCAACCTGAGTTTTAAACTGTTCTGTTGTCGTTGATGTTCCCAGGGAGAATGTTGTTCTTTTGTTCCCGTTATTTTTCCTTTCCGATGTAGTACTAGCGCTTTCATTGTTGGTTGTCCCTTTATAATCAACCAGCACAGAACCAACCACAACATACTCAGTACCTAGAATTACAGCTAGTTCACTTGGTAAAAAACCATCGAGATTACTTCCGTTTATTCCCTGACGGGCTAAAAGTGCGTTCGTCTTCATTGGATCCTGAATAGAAAAACGGGAGGCATATTTCAACAGCAGGTTATAACAATCAGACTGTACCTTTTTACTCAGTTTTTCATCTTTTTCCCCTCCCTGACCAATATATGAAAAGGGCAAAACAGCCACCATGTTGCGTTGAGTCGACGGCATTGTTGCCAAGGCTCCTCCCAGGTTTGATTCACCCTTTTTCTTATCATTAAATGTTTCCACCCGTCCGCTGGCAAACTTAATTTTATTGATTTCGTCTTTTTTTACAGTATAAGCCAAGGTTTCCCCTTGATGAACAAAAGTGATGACATCGTCGGTAGTTCCGGTAACTTTTCCTTTCATCTCATTTCCGTTCATTAGTGTAACCACATCGGCAGACTCTGACTGTGCAGAAGCAAATTGATTATTAATGCAAACAGTCATTGCAACAAGTAAATAAATCAGTATTCTTTTCATGGTTTTTAATTAAACATTATGTAATTTTTTTTACTGTTAAGCTTTATGTTTAAATATTGCGACAAAATAACGAAACTCATTTTCCCCCGAATAGTAAAAATCGGAAGTAGTGCTGGCAACTTGAATACTGAAATCGGCTGTTATTATGTTCTGACTTCTGACAGACTATAAAAGGCAACAACGAAAGAAAGATCTGTGAAAATAAAGCTATTCATTCGCATAAAATAATCTGCAAAAATTATTATTTCTGCTTTCAAACTGAGTTGGGGTTAACCCTGTATATCTTTTGAAGTCTTTAATGAAATGGGACTGGTCGTAATAGAAGTCAAAAAATGCTTTGGATTTCAGAATTCTTTCGTCCTCTTTAATCATTGCAGAATAATAATTGTGGAAACGGAAAATTGAGCTGAGGTTTTTGGGGCTTAGCCCAAGCCGCTCATCAAACTTCATATTAATCCATCGGTTACTGTATCCCGTTTCGTTTGCCAGTTGTTGAATTGAAATGTTCCCTTTTGAATAAATAATTTTATTGACACAATACTCAAAAATCAAATCATTGTTGCTTTTTCTGAATAGATAAAAAAGAAACTGCAATAGCAGTTTTACTTTGAGGTTTACGTCCTGGGCATTCGCAATCTGTTCTTCTATTTGCAGGGCATTTTTATTCAGGACATCGGTAAGCAGGAAGGATCGGTTTTTGATCTCACTTTGGCGAAGATGGAAAAAAAGATAAGCCCCAAGCGGACTGAACTCAATCCCGAGCATCGCCGACGGTTCATCTCTCTTAAAATCGACAAATAACGGAAGGTCGTTAATCCCTATGAGCATCAACTTATCTTTTGTAGCGACCTGGAGGTATTCGTTGTTTTCCAGCGAAAATCTGCTTTCACAGGGAATGACCAAACGGATGAGCCCGTTAGGGGCTACCAGCATCATGTCATCGATTTCGGGCAAACCCTTGTTCTTTTCAAAAAACCAAATTTTTGTGATATAATTCTTCAATGAATGAGGAATACTAAAAATCCGGACGTTCATAAAACCAAAGTTTGGGAAAAGCCTTATTCAAACAAACGGTATGCCATTTTAAAGGGAAAGAATTTTCATCCATTCACAAAAAAAAAGCCTCAACAAAATATGTTGAAGCCTTTACCTGTTTTATCTATGTTAATCTTAAAAAATTTTAAACCCAACTGTCACTATAAAAGTACGGTTTTTCGAACTATACCCGATTTGAAATCTGCTCCTTTAGCGCTATAATAAGCTTCGGGCTGAACGTAAAGGTGCCCATAGCCCAGCCTGGCAAAGGCGCCGACATGGGTTTTCAGTACTGGTTCGGAGGAGAAATCCTTATAATCTGAAACTGTAGAAGTATTGTTTTTCTGCAACGTGAAATAGTTTTGTATTTCGCTCATTATCAACGACAAAGAAAATCGTCAATTTTAGATGAAGAACAAAAACTTCTACAAAGCAGGACCGCCCGGGAAGGATTCCTGATGCCGATTCCCGGATAATCTTTTCTGTGCCTACAGGATGCGTAAAGCGCATGTGTATTTTTTATAGATTTGCGGTTGACAGAACAAGAATTCGGGATAAGTGTTTATTTAAATTAATCAATGCAATCAAAGCGAGATAAAAAGCAATGAATAAACTGGCAACCATATTGATCTCCGTCTTCTATTTGACTGTAACCATCGGGTTGGCTGTCAATGCACATTATTGCCATGGCGAGCTCGAATCAGTCGGACTTTACGGGGGAACGGACGATTGTTGTTGCGGGGATGTTTCCGGTGATGCCGGCTGCTGTCATAATGAGGTGCAGCTCATCACGCTTGAAGATGAACAAGCGCCGGGTTCGCGGCCCGACATTCAGCCGCAGGTTTTTGATTTGCTGATTACAGAGGACCGTTCTGGTGACTTGCTGGCTGGAACCGGTCAACCGCCTTTTGTTTTAACCTCAGATTTTTCTCCTGCCGATCTGCCGGCGTGGCTGCTTTTCTGTTCCCTCGTTTATTACGGATAGTTTTTAAGTGAAGTTCAACTGGAATGGTCAGTAATGGCCTGTATGTATATTTTTTACTTAAAAACTTTTTAAAAATGAATCTATTTAAAAGAACTTCAATATTAGTGATTGCTGTTGTTTTTTCTTTTTCGCTGTTTGCAGTTGGAAATGAAAAAGAAAAAGTAAAAACGATCGAATTCAACGTGTCCGGTGTCTGCGAAATGTGCGAAAAGCGTATCGAAAATGCAGCTTTGATCAAAGGAGTAAAAATGGCTGATTGGGACAAGGAAGCACAGAAAATAAAAGTGGTTTATCGCCCCGATAAGACCGATGAACAAACGATTCATCAGGCAATCGCGAAAGTTGGACACGATACCGAAAAAGTGAAGGCTTCCGCCGAAGCTTACAACAAGCTGCACGACTGCTGCAAATACCGCGAGGGACAGGCTGTCCATTAATCCCGACCGTATGAAGCAGAAAAGGTGGATGGTTCTGCTGCTGCTGATAATTCCCTGTCTGGGATGGGCTCAGGCCGTCTCTGAAGAAATTAAAGGGAAAGTAGTGGAGAACAATGACGAAGGGAAGAAAGAGCCGCTCGTCGGCGTAAATGTGTACTGGGCAGGTACAAACCTGGGTACAAGTTCGGATGAGCATGGACATTTCAATCTGAAAAGCACGGATGAAACCAACCGGCTGGTCTTTAGCTACGTTGGTTTTCAGAATGACACCATTGTCGTAATGCCGGGGCAGGAACCGCTGGTTGTGCTGGATGCCGCTGTTGAGCTGGAAGGGGTGGAAGTGGTGCAGCGCCGGAAGTCGACCGAAATTTCCATGCTGAATTCAATCAAGGTGGAACAGGTCGGCGAAAAGGAATTGATGAAGGCCGCCTGCTGTAACCTCAGTGAAAGTTTCGAAACCAGTCCGGGTATTGATGTGTCGTTTACTGATGCGGTTACAGGTACCCGCCAGATCCAAATGCTCGGGCTGTCCGGGCCATACGTGCAAATGACCCGCGAGGGCATCCCGGATATGCGCGGACTGGCCTCAGTTTACGGTCTCACGTTTATTCCCGGAACCTGGATCGAAAGCATTCAGCTCAACAAGGGAACCGGCTCTGTTTCGAACGGCTATGAAGCCATCGCCGGACAAATTAATGTTGAACTGCGAAAGCCGGAGGAGGCCGAGCGGCTCTACTTAAATCTCTTTGCCAACACCGAGAGCCGGCTGGAGGCCAACCTGAACCTGGCACACCGCTTCAAGAACGACAAATGGTCGACGGCTTTGTTGCTGCATGCGAAAGATAACTCACGCAAGTTTGACGAGAACAGCGACGGGTTCATGGACATGCCCCTCGGAAATACCTACACGCTCTTAAACCGGTGGCAGTACTTTGGCGACGACGGTCTGGAATTTCAGTTTGGTGTTAAGGGAACGACGATGGATAACCGGGGAGGAGAAGTTGATTTTCAGTCTGAAGATGCGGGGTCAACCCGTAAGTGGGGCATGAGCATGGAGGTGCAGCGGCTGGAGGGCTGGGGCAAGATCGGCAAGGTCTTCAGGAACGCTCCGGGCAGTTCGGTCGGGCTCCAGCTTGGAGGAACGACCCACGAGCAGGACAGTTACTTCGGACTGAATGTGTATGATGCCCGGCAGCAGTCATTATACAGCAACCTGGCTTATGAGGGACTCATTGGCCATGGCCATCACAAAATCAGGGCGGGAATCTCCTGGCAGTACGATAAATTCAGGGAGCAGTTAAACGATACGACCTTCCGCAGGGAAGAGTCAGTCCCGGGACTTTACGTAGAATACACCTTCCTGCCCTCCGACCGGTTTACGCTGGTGGCAGGCCTGCGGGCTGACGATCACAACCTTTATGGAGCGTTTGTTACCCCGCGGTTGCACGTCCGTTATGCGCCCGCAGAGAAGACGGTCTTTCGGTTGTCAGCCGGAAGAGGCCAGCGGACCGCCAGTATCATTGCTGAAAACAGTGGTGTCCTGGCAAGCTCCAGGCAGCTTGTCATTCAGGGGAAAAACAATCGTGATCCCTATGGCTTCGGCCCTGAAATAGCATGGAACCTCGGACTGAACCTGACGCAGAAATTTACGCTGGACTATCGCGAGGGAAGCATCAGCTTCGATTTTTACAGAGCCGGTTTTTCCAAACAGGTGGTGACGGACCTGGATCAAAGTCCGCAGCGGGCCGTTTTTTACGAACTCAGCGGAGATTCCTATTCCAACAGCTTCCAGGGACAGTTTGACTATGAAGTGTTGAATCGGCTGGATGTCCGGCTGGCGTATCGCTGGTATGATGTCAAAACAACCTACGGCGATCAGTTGCTGAAGAAGCCGCTGCTTGCAGGTCACCGGGCTTTTTTGAACCTGGGATACGAAACCCGCGATCACTGGAAAGTCGACTATACGCTGAACTGGCAGGGAAGAAAACGCATCCCGTCAACGGCATCGAATCCTAAACCTTACCGGTTGGCAGACTACTCGCCCGGCTTTTTCCTGATGAACGCACAGGTCAGCAAAACATGGAACGAACGTTTTGAACTCTACGTGGGCATGGAAAACCTGACCGACTATATGCAAAGCAATCCGGTTCTGGCCAGCGATCAGCCCTTTGGACCTTATTTCGACAGTTCCCTTGTCTGGGGGCCCATTTTTGGACGGGTAACCTACTTTGGCCTGCGATTTAAACTGCTGTAAAAAATACGAGGCTGTCAGATGCTTTTTCTGACAGCCTTCATTTTAAGGCATTTCGGGTTTTTCATGAGCTGAAACCCCGGAATCAGATAGTTATTCGCTTTCAGTGTTTTCGGCGGAGTGTCAAAACACTTTCAGGGAACGACGATCGATTTTGACGTTACAGCATAGGCGCTGAAATAACCCAATACGCCACCGCTGAAATTGGATAAGGGATTTGTTGGCGATGCGGAAAATTCTCCCCCCGCTTCATCCAATGTCCTGTAATATTCGTATACGCCTTCATCAATACTTTGCATAAAGACGATGACCTCGTCTCCCTGTTTTAATTCAATATCCTCTTCCTCATCCGGTTCGATGGAGGTCCTGATTGTATTTCCATCCTGCAGCCAGTCCTTATCGATGATGATATCTTTTTGCCTTACATTGTTAATCAGATGCACAAAACGATAATAATTGTCAATTCCCTCAGGGTCTTTATATCGGGCTTCGACATAGCTGGTCTTGTCTCCAAAACCGATGCTTTGCTCCTCAATCGTGAGGGTATCGATGGCTACAGGGAGCGGCATGGTTGAAACAGCGGTATAGATTTGCTCGTCTATCGTTACGTCAAGGGTGTATGTTCTTCCGGGTGTTCCCTGTAGCGCGACCGTGGTATAGGTGCCCGGAGAAGTCTCGGGCAGGATTTCTGAATTCCCGGCATCATCGCTGATCTGTACCGTCGCACCGGAAATGGGAGGAAAATCATTCAACTCATCAAAATTGACGGATTTGGATAGCCTGACGGTATAGGGTCCGGTCTGGTCGGTGATATTTCCCTCAATGACAATTTGCGGCGACGAGTCATTTAAATCGACATCAATTACTTTTTCACACGAACTCAGGATCAAGGCCCCTGTCATAAAAAGGGCTGCCTGCTGTATTATTTGTCTTCTTTCCATTGCGCTTAGAATTTAAAATTATAGGTAACCGAGGGGATCCAACGGAAAAGGCTCGTCTGCACGGCTTCGGTCCTGGACGGGTCTGATTCACTTTCCTCAAACCTGATGATATAAGCATTCTGACGGCCATAAGCGTTGTAGAGCGAAAAGGTCCAGCTCGATTCGCCACGGCTGGCCTGAGATTTTTTCTTTTTCAGCCAGGTCACGCCCAAGTCCAGGCGATGATAGTCGGGCATCCGGTAGCCGTTCCGTTCCGTGTAATAATTCACGATTTTTCCGTCAATTTCATATTTGCCACTGGGGAAGGTCACGGCATTTCCGGTATAGTATACCCAGGTTGCCGACAAGGTCAGGCGGGGAGAAATGTTATAGATACCAACAACGGAAACATCATGCATCCTGTCTTGTTTTGCCGGATAATATTCCCCATTGTTGATCCCGGCAATTTTTTTCTCCGTACGCGAAAAGGTGTAGCCGATCCATCCGTTGAGATTCCCGTATCTTTTCTTCAGCAAAAGCTCAATGCCATAGGCTCTCCCTTCCCCAAAAAGCAACTCCGATTCCACATCCTCATTAAACTGCAGTTCTGCCCCGTCTTTATAATCAAGCTGGTTGTGCATGTATTTGTAGTAGGCTTCGGTAGAAAACTCGAAGATATTCTTATTGAAATTCCGGAAATAGCCGAGTGAAACCTGGTCGGCAATTTCGGGTTTTACATTGTTGCTGCTCGGGATCCACAGGTCCGTAGGATTACCGGCAGTGGAATTGGAAAGCAGGTGCAGATTTTGTGTATTTCTGGTATACGACGCTTTTACTGAACTCTTTTGGTTGATCATGTAGCTGATGCTGGCACGGGGTTCCAGATTAAAATAGGTCTTCACAAACTTTCCTTTGCTGTAGGAAATCGTGTCGGTCGCATTTCCGTCGCTGTCATACGAATAAAAGTCGCCGGGACCCAGCACACTGAACGTTGAGAGCCGGATCCCATATTCAAAACTTAAAGCTTCGCCGGGTTTAAACTGATGAGAAGCGTAAACAGCGTTCTCCCAGGCATGCCTGTGGGAAATGTCAAGCTCGTTGGTATTATCGTCACTCTTAAGGGTGATGATACCCGGTATTATTTTATGATAGATCGAATTCAGTCCGAATTTGAATTTGTTTTGTGTGTTGAGAAAATATTGAAAATCCTGTTTCAGGTTGTAGTTCTGTATCCTTGATGTGATCTCTCCTTCGGTGCCCTGCAGGTCGATATCAATCTCGTAATTGTAGTTGCTGAATATCAGGGAAGTGTTGGAAAACATTTTTTCATTAAAAAGATGGTTCCACCGTAAGGTCCCTGTTGTATTTCCCCAGTTAAAGCCCAGCTCATCGCCGAATCCGAATACGTCCCGGCCAAAGTAACCCGAAAGGTAAATCCTGTTCCTGTCATTGATCCGGTAATTGGCTTTGGCATTCAGGTCATAAAAATAAAGCTTTGACTGATTGACGTCGTCATCGCTCGAAAGTTTCAAAAACAGGTCGGCATAGGTTCTGCGTGCCGAAACCGTAAATGAGCCTTTATCTTTTACCAGCGGACCTTCCACATTTAGCCGGGATGCGATCAGGCCTATTCCGCCGCTTACGCCAAATTGTTTATTATTTCCGTCATTCATTCTCATATCCAGCACGGAGGCAAGACGGCCGCCATATTCGGCCGGTTGTGTGCCTTTATAAAGTTCAACGTCTTTGATTGCATCGGCATTGAAAACAGAGAAAAAACCCAATAGATGAGATGCATTGTAAACGGTTGCCTCATCCAGTAAAATTAGATTCTGGTCGGCCGCCCCTCCGCGTACAAAAAAACCGCTGCTTCCCTCACCCGCCGATTTTACCCCAGGACGTAACTGAATGGCCTTTAATACATCTTTCTCACCAAGGATCATGGGAATATCCTGAATTTCCTTCATCGAGATCTTTTCGACTCCCATTTGGATTTTCGTGATATTTTCGTTTGGCTTTTCGGCCGTGACTGTCACTTCCCCGAGCTCACTCGACTCCTCCGTCAACGTAAAATTATGCGAAACATTTTGTTTCAGATTCACTTTAAAAGATTGAGGTTCATAACCCATATATTGTGCAATAACGGTGTAATTTCCTTCGGGAACGGTAACCGAATAGAAACCATACGCGTTGGTAGTGGCACCGGTGGTCAGTTCCGGTATGATAACTGTCGCACCAATCAATTCTTCTCCTGTAGCCGAATCCCGCACATATCCGCTCACGGTATAGCGTCTCTTTGAAGGCGTGGTCGCTTTTGGTTTAAGGATAACCTGCTTGCCGTGGAACTGATACTCCAGGTTTAGATTTACTGCAAGCAGGTCCAACACCTCTCTCGCCGTTATCACCTCAGCGGGAGCATTAACTTCTTTATCCAGATCCAATGCCTGTTCATTGCAGGAAAGGTGGAGCCCTTCCACTGCTTTGAGCTTTTCAAGGAAAACACGCGCCGGAGCACGCTTTGTGCCAAGGTTGACTTTTCCCTGCAACACGTCATCCTGGCCATTAGCCTGCAATCCGGATAAAATCATGAATACAATGACCCATGAACCCAGTGGTATTCCAAAACGTTGGAATACGTTTAAAAATAAGATCTTCATGAAAATTAAGCTGTTTGTTTGTATTTATTTTCTAAGAATATAGCCTTCCGCAGTTTCTTCACACCGGAGATCCAGGGTCATGCTGATTACTTCCAGTACTTCTTCAATGCTTTGTTTTTCGAAGCTGGCACTCAGCGTTAACAATTCAGGATCTGGTGTATCAATCGCGATGGGTTTATGATAATAGCCGGACAAAATGTTTGCAACTTCCGGAAGAGGGGTATTGTTAAAAACCAGGATGCCTGTTTTCCAGGCCAGGAGATTCGGATCTTCGATCCGGAATTTGGTGAGCAACCGGTGTGTCCGATCAAACCGGGCTTGCTCACCCTTTATCAGCAATGCCGAGTTGCCAGCATCTTCTTTTTCCGAAAAGGAAACTTTTCCTGTTAACACGGCTATTGAGGCTTTGTCTTTATCTGTCCTGATGTTGAATGATGTTCCCAAAACGCGGGTCATCGTTCCCTGTGCTTCTACAATAAATGGTCTTTCCACGTCTCTGGCAACTTTAAAAAATGCTTCACCCGACAGGAAGACCCTGCGTTCCTTCCCGGCAAAAGTTTCCGGGAACCTGACAGTTGTTTGTTGGTTTAACCAAATCACGGAACCATCGCTTAATAATATGGAATCGATCGTTGAACCGGTCGTGAATTCCTTTAGCAAACCGGTGGTAAGTGTTTTATGATCGAAACCTGTGTGTGTCACAATCCATATGAGACTTACGGCAGCCACTAAAACGGCTGCGGCTCTGCCTGCCCATTTCCATGTTCTGAAGCTTAGCGAACGGATCTTCTGTTTTTGGGAAATGCCTGTTTCGATGTTTTGCCAGGCTTTTTTCAGGTTGGGAGAATAGTTTTGATAAAGATCGCCCGATGCCTTCCATATCGTTTTGAGCTGTTCCAGCCTACGCCTATTGGAGCCATTCTGCAGCCAGACGTCCATTTGTTTTTGTTCCTCATCTCCACTCTCTCCTTTGAGGTAACGCACCATTCTTTCCAGTTCCAAATCTTTCATATGCTTTATCTGTCTTCTACTAAATAAGGCAGCAAATTTTGGACATACCCTAAACGGGGCCCTCATTTTTTTAAAATTTTTGGAAAACCCTCGTTTTTTATTAGGAATAGCACAGCATCGCAGTTCCGATAAGAAAGATATAGCCGTGTTTTTCCAGAATTTTCCGGATGATCCGGAGTGCAGAACTGACATGGTATTCCACGACCTTATGAGATATGTTTAACTTTTCAGCAATTTCAGGGTACGTCAAGCCCGCATTCCGGCTAAACGTAAAGATCATCGCTGTTTGTGGCGGGAGATAGGCCAGTATTTTTTCTATAAGGTCTGCCAGTTCCTTTGACTCCAGATCATCTGCTGTTACCCCAAAATCATTCATCACCTCTTCGTTTACCGTCAATTTATTGAGCTTGTAAAGCCTACTTTTCAGATGATTGATGCATTTATTTTTAACAGAGCGGTATAAATAGGCTTCGATTGAAGTCTTTATATCGAGCGAAGATCGTTTCTGCCATAAATAAATAAAAATATCCTGAACGATCTCTTCTGCAACCATTGGATCAGCGACATGACGAACTGCGAACCGGGTCAGATCAGTATAATGCCTGCCAAAAAGTTGCTCTAAAGCCGTCTTATCATCTTTTCTTAATCGTTCAAGTATTTTTTGAGTCATGAGCGTTCTGATGAACTAAGAAACGCCGAAGATATGAATTTCTTTATAAATGCCTTTTCATACTGCGCTATAAGACGCTGCAACGCCTGACTCATTCGGGAAGGATTTTTGTTGCGATTGGGGTTTATCTCAACGTCATGCATATTGCCAATTCTTTGTGCCTCAGTGTTATTCGAATAATAAACGCCATGGCCGAAAAAAAAATGCGTCAATTGGGGCTTGCTTTTTTACTGAACGTGTAGGTGATGCCAAAGGAGCCGTAGTGAAACAATGCGAAATTGTATACTTCGTCATTATCGGCACCCCCTTCAAGAAGACGGTAACCCGCCCTGATGCCCAGATGATCGGAGAACTTCCAGGTGGCAGCAAGCTGAACATCTTCTGCTCTGCCTTGCGGTGCCGCGAGGGCGTCACCATCCAGGAGAAGTCCGAATTTGTCATTAAGACTCCATAAAAGCCTGAAATTGATAATGGGTACAAACCCGACGTTTTCTTTCTCCGCTGCCAGATCAGGCGACGAAAGTGCAATTCTGGCATCCCTGATCTTTGCGGTAAGCCCAAGTCCGAAAATAACTTTGGGTTTGTGTACGAAATCGTACCGGTAGGTTAATCTGTACGAATTGAATTGATACGAGCCGTCAAGCTGGGTATTTGCAGGAAATACAACCCCCTCAAAGTGGATATCATTTGGCACACTGCCTTCCGATTTGGTTTTGAGAGGAGCATACAACAAAGAAAACGTATGCCGTGATTTAAAGGTATATCCAGCCCTCACACGATAAAATAGTTCGGTTTTGGCGGTTAAATCATCTTTAAGGGAAAAAAGAGTTCCCTGATCACCCGGAATGCGAACATCACTATAACCCGTAAAAACAGGCCCTGATTCCAGGTCGATAAACGCCTGGGCCATAACCGAAACGTTAAAGCAAAAGACCAGAAATAAAACTGAAACCAGGCAAATTGTAGTCTTCATACGGATAATGTTTAGGTGTTGTTTGCTGTTCCTGATTTAATCTCCTTGTCCGATTATTCCGATGCTGCCGGATCCGATCCTTCCTGCCAGGATTTATCAAATATACTCTTTTTGAACGATTCGCCAGGCGCCGATGGAACAAAGCGCATTCAAAACGTGTTTTTTATCCTAATGGGAGACAGAGATTTATTCATCAAAAAAGCAGATTATGGAGAATTATCCTCTTCACAGGATTAACAGGCTTATGGAACCCGGTCCCATTGTGCTGGTAACAACCCGCTACAATGGAAAGCAAAACATCATGACCATGGGATTTCACATGATGGTTCAGCATGTGCCTCCTCTTATTGGAGCGGTCGTCGGTCCGTGGGACTATAGTTACAAAGCGTTGACAGAAACGCGCGAATGTGTAATCGCAATCCCGGGAGCAGACCTGGCCCGGAAAGTTGTTGACATCGGAAACTGCTCCGGAGAGGATGTCGATAAATTTAAAAAATTCAGACTTACCGCAAAAAATGCACAGGATATAGCGGCACCTCTGGTTGAGCAATGTATCGCAAATATTGAATGTAAAGTAGTTGACACCCGCATGATGAACGAATATAACCTTTTTATTCTCGAAGCAGTTAAGGCCTGGTGGCAACCCGGCCGGAAAGAACAGCGAACCATGCACCACCGGGGCGACGGTACCTTCAGCGTTGACGGAAAAACGATTGATCTGCATGAACGAATGGTAAAGTGGCAGGACCTTGTCGATTAAAAACAACGACAGCAACGACATATCAGGAGAGACATTCCCGGATTCATTCTTGCGCCGCTTACGGCTTTTCCCGCATCAGCAGTGCCAGAATGGCCAGCGACAGGATCAGCATCTGGATGTTCACCCAGGTCCATCCGCCATAATGCCAGCATAAAACGCCGGTCAGCGTTCCAAGAGCTCCCCCTGTAAAGAACGAAGTCATATAGATGGTATTGATCCGGCTGTGGAATGATTCGTCGAGCATATAAATTTTGGCGACGTTGGTCACCTGGATCGCCTGGGCCGCTATGTCCAGCAGTAAAACAGTCAATACCAGTGCAACCACCGACACGGGGAAAACCAGCATTAGCAGGATTCCGGCAATGGTCATTCCGATTCCGGTGAGACGGATTCGTTTACTTCCTCCCTGGTCGGCTTTTTTGCCGAACAGCGGTGCCAGCAACGCGCCGGCAATGGCCACCAGTCCGAAAAGCCCAATGGTGCTGCTTTGAAAATGAAAAGGCGCTCCGCTCAAATGAAAGGTCAACGTGGTCCAGAACGAACAAAATAATCCGAATTGAAGCATCCCGATTGCCGATACATGGCGGAGCACGGGAAATCGTTTTACCTGCTCAATTGCCGACCCCAGTAACCGGATGTAAGTCCCGGAAAACGGAGTTTTCACATCAGGCAGATTAACTTTCAGTAAAATGGTGATCAGGGTAACTGCAATGGCCGAAAGCAGGAAAACATAACGCCACCCGAACCATGCAGCAATGCTTCCGCTGAATACCTGCGCTGCCAGGACTCCGATCAAAAGCCCCGTAAAAATTGTCCCCACAATTCTACCCCGGTTCTTAGGGTCCAGTCCGGCTGCCATGGGCATGATCACCTGCACCGATACCGAAAGCATTCCGATCAGGACACCTAATACCCAAAGCTGCGTCATGCTTTTCGTGAATACGATCAGCACGAGCACGAGTGCCAGCAGGAACTGCAGGTTAACGATAAGGCTCTTTTTGTTGACTTTATCACCCAGCGGAGTGAGGAAAAATAACCCAAGTCCGTAGCCAATTTGTGAAAGCATGGAGACCATCCCGGCCTGCGCTTCCGTAGACCCGAATTCCGCTGCAATTTCGTTTAAAATCGGCTGATTGTAGTAGATGTTGGCCACGGAAACCCCGGCCGAAACAGCCATCAGTCCGACGAGCATTCCGGATACCGGCCTGTTTTGTTCCTGTTTCCCGCTGTTTATGTTTGTCATACTGAATTTTCTCAGAAAATATAAATGTCAGTCAGGTTTGAACTTGTTTTCATGAGAGAATGCCGCCCGGCCCGCTTACGGCCATCTGCCGGTAAAGCTGGCAAACTTTTGGAGAATTCCACCTCACACAGGTGATGTTAACACGATTTTTTCGGAAAAGTTTAACACTGAACCGCCAGCCAGGAAGTTAATGCCGGTATCTTGAGGCACATCCGGAAGTGGCATAGCCGGAGTATCATTCGGTTCAGGTTCTGTAATGCCTGTGTTCCGTCAAATTTTTAACCCTATTGATCCGGCTTTGATCTCTTCTTACCTCATTCTTGTTTCAGTATTTTGTTATTTTTGGGAACATGAAACGATACATGCCCATTGCTCTCTTGTTCCTGGCTGCCCTGCTGGTGACTTCCTGCGCCACCAGAAGACAAATTCAATCAGGGAATGCATCGAAGGAGGTGCTTTCCGGAAAATTCGGAGTGAAGATTGACAAGAATGATAACGTTCAGCTATATGCTTATCTTGCCGGCTGGCTGGGCGTGCCTTACCGCTATGGCGGAAACAACCGGGCGGGAGTGGATTGTTCCGGGCTGGTTCTCAATGCTTATCAGCAGGTTTATACGAAGAAGCTGTACCGGTCGGCTTCCGAAATACTTTACGGCAATTGCCGTAAAATAAACCGGGGCAAGCTTCGGGAAGGTGACCTCGTCTTCTTCCGGGTCGGGGAAGGGGGCAGAAGATCGGTGAACCATGTCGGGATTTATTTAAAGGATAACCGGTTTGTTCATGCAAGCACTTCGGCCGGGGTGATCGTTAGCAGCCTGGACCAGCCATATTACCGCAAAACCTGGGTCGCTGCCGGCCGTGTACGCTGATTTTTTGTTTGGCAGTCGTCTGAAATCTTCACATTAAATTTTACGCTGTTTTCCCCTGCTTTTGGCAGAAATGATTGCTATTTGCGGTTTGCTCCCGAATTTCTAATTTTGCTAACTTCAAAAAGAATTAGACCAGTGGAAACTAAGAACCGGGATGACAGGATGAAGTGGGATCGTTTCAGAAGAGGTGATGATCATGCCCTCTCTTCGATTTATGCTGAATATGCCGGTTCATTGTATTTGTATGGTCAAAAACTGACCGGCAACAGAGCGGTTATTGAAGATGCGTTGCACGATCTGTTTATCGATCTGATCCGGAACCGCAGGGGTGTCGGTGAAACCGGCAATATTCAGTTTTACCTGTTAAAGGCCTTCAGACGAAAGCTTATCCGGTTACTCAAACGCGAGTCGCGTTACAGCGATGATCAGCCAGGCGAAAACAGTTTTGATATCCGTTATTCGGTGGAACAGGAAATCATTGCCGAAGAATCCAAAAGCCAGGCTGCCCGGAATCTGGCTCTGGCTGTTGAAAAATTGAGTCCCCGGCAAAAGGAAGCGATTTATCTGAGGTTCCAGAAAGAACTGGACTATCCGGAGGTTGCGGAACTCCTTGGTATGGGAGTTGAGGCGTCCAGGAATCTGATTTACAGAGCAATAAAATCCCTAAAGGAGGCGCTTCAACCGACCGGTACCGGAATCGTCTTACTCACCGTTTTGAAAAAAATCAGCTTCCGCATAAAAAAAGATCAAAATCAGTGATGATGTTTTTCGTTCAGCTGCCTTTTATGTGCAGAAAGGCATAAGAATGAAACGAGCATAGTTGCGCCAGGCAGAAACAAAAGTAGGAGACTTGGCTATGTTGGTTCCATCCGGCCATTAAAAAGAAAATCATTTACGGATGAAAAAATATCAGGCATATGAGGTGGAGGATTTTGTTCTGGATCATGAGTTTATCCATTGGGTCAGATTCCCCTCTGCAGCACAGGATGAAAAATGGGATCTGTTCCTGATGGAACATCCCGGGAAAAAAGCAGACATCGAAAAGGCCAGCTCAATTATCAAATCTCTTGAACCGGCCGATGAGTTTGCTCCTTCCGATCGCCTCGCTACGGTCTGGCAAGCCATTTCCGGCAGCCGCGTGAGGCATGTTTCCTTTAAACAACAATTTTTGCGATATGCAGCAGTCTTTATCCTGGCGTTTACGCTCGGATGGGGATGTTTTCAGCTTTTCCCCGGTCGGAACGCTGACTTCTCGGAAGTTTACAATGAGGTGCAAGTTCCCTACGGACAACGTTCAGAAATGACGCTTTATGACGGCACGAAAGTATGGCTGAATTCAGGAACAGAATTAAAATTTCCGCTTGTTTTTAACGGCGATCAGCGGAAAGTGTTTGTGAGAGGAGAAGCTTTTTTTGACGTGGCCGAAAACAAGGAGAAACCATTTGTTGTGAATGCCGGACAGATGAATATTGAGGTGCTGGGCACTCGTTTTAACGTTTGTGCTTATCCTGACGATCAGGAACTGTATGCAACGCTTGAAGAAGGGAAAATAAAGGCCGTTAATTCCGGGACGGGGGAGGAAGTGAGTTTGCTTCCCGGCACCCAGGCGACTCTAAATTTAAACGCTCAAAAATTCAGTATACAGCAGGTCGACACCCGGTTATATACTTCCTGGAAGGAAAATATGCTGCGCTTTGAAAATGCCCCCTTCGCCGAAGTGATTAAACGGATGGAACGCTGGTATGATATAAAAATTCATATGGACGAGCAAATTAACACCGGCGAGCGTTACACGATGACCATTAAGACCGAAAGTTTGAGAGAAATGCTCCGATTAGTATCATTCACAACACCCATTATATATGAAATAAAAGAAAATCAGGTTTTCATTAAACAGCCCTGACGACGTTTCGGTTGAAACGTCTGAAACGAAAAAGGAAAGTGCTGGTAACACTTTCCTTCTAAGTAACAGTTAACCCCCACAGCAATGGGGATCAGTGTAAATTAGTAATTACAAACGTATGAAAAAAAAATGGTTTATCGATAAGAGGTATGCCCTCTTATTAAAATGGTTACGTATGATGAAACTAACCTTCTTGATTCTGCTCGTATCGCTTGTGCACGTGAGCGCAAGTGTTTACTCCCAGCAAACAAAGCTGAACGTATCCCTTCAGAATACATCGGTAAGGGAAGTGTTAAAACTGATTGAAGATCAGAGTGAGTTTTATTTTTTGTACAAGAATGAAGATATTGACGTAAACCGCAAGGTCAGCCTCGATATTAAGGATGGGTCTGTGGAGTATCTCCTAGATCAGGTATTCAAAGGAACACACGTGAGCTACCGCATAGCAGATCGCCAGATCGTGCTGGTAAAAAACGACAACGGTGCCTTTCCCGTCCAGTCACAACAGCAAAAAAGCATTAACGGAAAAGTGACTGACGCGGCAGGAAATCCCTTACCCGGAGCGACTGTCGTATTGAAAGGCTCAAGTGCCGGAACGATCACTGATCCCGGAGGTAATTATTCATTAAATAATATTCCTCCCGACGGAACCCTGGTGTTTTCATTTATCGGAATGAAAACCCAGGAGGTGTTGGTGGGAACTCAACGGGTTGTCAATGTTTCCCTCGAAGAAGAGACCATTGGCATTGATGAAGTCGTGGCCATTGGTTACCAGACCGTGCGTAAAGCCGATCTGACTGGTGCCGTAGCTGTTTTCAAACCGGAGATGATGAAGAGTACGGTGGTCACCGGTACGGTTGGTGATGCCCTGGGCTCAATGGCAGGTGTTTTTGTCCGCACAGAAGGAAAACCCGGCGCGGAAGGTTGGATTGAGATTCGCGGCACGAAATCGTTTGGATCGAGCGCTCCGCTTTATGTTATCGATGGTATCGCCGTTGAAGGTGGCGCCAACCGTGACTTCAACTTCAATGATGTCGAATCCGTTCAGGTGTTAAAAGATGCGTCTGCTGCCGCTATTTACGGATCCCGTGCAGCCAACGGTGTCATTATCATTACCACCAAACGCGGTAAGGCAGGACCAATGAAGATTGACGTGTCGGCCAAAACGACCTTGCAGTGGTTGCCCCGTTACGACCTGACCAATAGCGAACAGTGGATTGAACTGAACGACATGGCTTTTACAAACAGGGGGTTCGCTACTGCAAATCATACAGAAGCCGATACTGACTGGCAGGATGTCGCTTTTAAAACCGGCCTGATCCAGGATTATAATGTCTCGTTCTCCGGGGGCAGTGAAACCGGCAGGTATTTCCTTTCGGCTAACTATCAGGATAACTCCGGGACGACCATCGGAAGTGAGAGCAACAGGATCACGCTTCGTTCCAATACTTCGGCCGAGCGGAAATTCGGGAAGGCCCTGGTTCTTAGAGTAGGAGAGAATGTCATCATCAGTAATTATAAAATTGATGAACTCGATACCAATCCGATCGTTGATGTCTGGAGAATGTTGCCGACCATCCCGGTATACAATGAAAACAATCCGGGCGGATATGGATATGGTGACGGCTCACGCGATGTGACTTTTGGTACCAATCCGGTCGCCAAGGAAGCGCTGACCAATACAGTCAACGAAAACCTCAGACTGCGGGGAAATATTTTTACCGAGCTTGAGTTCTTTAAGGTTCTGAAATATAAATTCAACCTGGGATTTGAAACCAGCTCAGACAAGCATAAATTTTTAAGAGAAGAAGGTAACTGGACTTTTAACCAACCTTACGACCCCTCGTCCCTCAATAAGAATATGGCCCGCTTTACTTCGCTGGTTTATGACAATACAATTGAATTTAATAAAAAATTCGGTCAACATGATATCAGCGCCGTTGCGGGAACGAGTTTTATGGATATCGATTATGAACAGATCTGGGGAACCAAGAATGGCCTGCTCCGGCTAAGCGACGGGACCTATTTCGATCAACTCAATGCTGCACAGCGGGATCCAAAAACCGGAGGCTGGACGGATATGCAAAAATTATTCTCTGTTTTTGGACGTATCAATTATAACTATGCGGATAAGTATCTGTTGAGTGCTACAGTGAGACGGGATGCTTCTTCTAAATTCGGCCCTGATTACCGTGATGGCGTATTTCCTTCTATTTCAGGAGCATGGAAGATCGATAATGAAAATTTCTTTAGTGTGAACTGGGTCAATGATCTGAAGATTCGGGCTAATTACGGCGTTTTAGGTAGTTCCAATATAGGTGTTTGGGATTGGGTTCCGTTTATTAACTCTTTTCCTCAGGCAATTTTTGGCCAGGATCAGCATCTGGTGAACGGACAAACACAGGTTAAGCTGGTAAATGAAGACCTGAAATGGGAGGAATTGCACGAAATGAATATTGGTGTGGATGCTACGATACTGGATAATCGTCTGGACATTACAGCCGAGTATTTCCGTTCAACAACAAAAGATGTGCTTACCGGAATGCAGATCCTGATGTCGACCGGGAATAATGGAGGTAATCCAAATGTCAATGCCGCTTCCCTGCAGAATACTGGCTTTGAACTTTCACTGACGTGGCGTGAAAAACGGGACGAATGGAACTACAGCATCAACGCAAATATTTCCTCGGTAAGAAATAAGATAAAGGAACTGGGTTATAACAGGCAGTTCTTTACCCAATGGAATACAAAATCTTATGTTGGTGAACCAATAGGTGAGTGGTATCTGATCAAAACGGATGGCCTTTTCCGTTCTATGGAAGACGTGTATGCGCACGTCGATAAAGATGGGGATATGATCCAGCCAAATGCCCAGCCCGGGGATATCCGTTTTACGGACTTTAATGAGGATGGACAAATTACCGACGGAGACCGGCAGTATGCCGGGACACCCTGGCCGAAGGTCCAATTAGGATTAAATGCTTCTGTTGAATGGAAGGGACTCGATTTGCAGCTTCAGATGGTGGGCGCTTTCGGACATAAAGTATTCAACGGTCCGCGCAGCGGATTTGACCGTTTTGATGACAATTCCAACTATCGTGCAGATTACGATCCATGGAGCAATGACAACAAAGATGCCAAAGACCCGCGACCGATCTACCAGGACGGACGGAACACCCGAGGAGATCAGACCCGCTGGCTGGAAAACGGATCTTACCTGCGTGTCCGGCAACTGGCGCTGGGATACTCACTTCCGAAAACGCTGTTGTCAAGCTATTTTGATCAGGTCAGGGTATTTGCAAACGCTCAGAACCTGATTACATTCACTGGCTATACCGGATTGGATCCGGAATTCAGGAATTCCAGCATTTGGGAAAGAGGTTATGATTACGGTGCCTTCCCCAATCCCAAAGCGGTCACCTTTGGTTTACAAGTCACCTTCTAAAAACACATGTCATGAGAAAAATACGATACGCTTTTATTTTAATACTGGGACTGATGATCACCTCATGTGAAGTTGATGTGACCAATCCCAACGACCTGACGGTACAATCATTCTGGAAAAGTGAAGCAGATGCACAAAGCGGTGTAGATGCCATTTATAACATGTTCTATAAGCCAGGGACCTATTCACGCTGGATCTGGTTCCGTCTCGATTTGACGTCGGACGAGGCACTGAGTTCAAGTCCGTGGATCGATTTGGCCGACTGGACGCGATTTATGTACAACAACTATAACTTCTGGGAAGGAAATGCATGGACGTACCGTGATTGCTACGAAGCGATCTACCGGGCAAATCAGGTTCTTTTTTATGTTCCCGATATTGAATTCGCCGATGAGAATTATAAAAATCAATTACTGGGACAGGCCTATTTCCTGAGAGCGTTGTTCTATTATGACCTTACGATTTTGTGGGGAAGTGAAAACAAAAGCCTTCCGATCGTACTCGAGCCTTCCAAACCGGGCGATACCCCTGAAGGCCATACGGACACAGAAGTCTGGACACAAATACAGAGCGATTTGACTCAGGCTGTAAGCATGTTGCCTGCCGAATGGGATGACGCCAACAAGGGAAGAGCTACCAGGGGAGCAGCATATGCACTCCGCGCAAAAAGCTATATGCAACAGCATAACTGGGAAGCAGCTAAAACTGACCTGGATTGGCTGGTCAAAGGAGATGGGGCCTCTTATTATGATCTGGTCGCCAACTTCCAGGATAATTTTACGCATTTTAATGAGAACAATGCTGAGTCAGTTTTCGAAATTCAATATTCTGATATTCACAAAGCACCTGCCGGTGACGGTGACTTTGATATTGATCCGAACCTGGGACTGAACCGCGGACAATTCTTCGCACCTCCGGGAATCGGATGGACCGATGGCGAAGTACGTCCCTGGCTGGTGAATGAATTCAAAAAGGAGAGGAATCTCGATGGCGGTTATGATATCCGGCTTAAACACAGTGTCTTTTATAAGGATATGGCTGCGGACTTTCCGGGGAATAATAAGATTTACCGTTTTGGAATGGAGGTCTGGAACCAGGACAATTATAAAGACAGAGTATTCTTTCGTAAATACGGGACGGATTATTACCGGGATTATGACGATTACCACAGTCCGGTCAATGTTCGCGTAATCAGGTATGCCGATGTGCTGCTGATGTATGCCGAATGTCTGGCCAATCTTCCTTCCGGAAGCCTGGGCGAAGCAGTAGCTCTGGTTGATCGGATCAGAGGCCGGGTTAATATGCCCCCGCTGGCGGTGAATTATCCGGCATCTGTCTTGTCGAAAGAAACATTTTTGAAACGGTTACAGATGGAGCGAAGCCTGGAACTTTGCCTGGAGGGACATCGCTGGGCCGATATTAAACGGTGGGGCCTGACTGATAATGAGGCTGGAGTGAATGAATTGAAGCAGCGTGATCCTGATTTTAATAATTTCCAGACCGGGAAACACAAGCGTTTGCCCATTCCTTCGAATGAGATTAATAATAATGCCGGATTGATTCAAAACCCCGGTTATTAGTAGCCGGTCACAAGTAGTGAGTAGCGAGTAATGCGTGTTTCAGGGGTTCCTGCCTTTTTCTCACGACTCGCTACTCACTACTAATAATTTTTAATTATGAGACAACTTTTATTTTTATCATTTCTTCTTCTTCTCACGTTCAGCGGACATTCCTGCTCGAAAGACGAACCAGGACAGGTTCCGGAGCCGGTGGTTTCGAAGGTTCCGCTGGGTGACCCGTTTATCATGCTTTATGAGGGACAGTATTATGCTTACGGTACACTGTCTGAAAACGGAATAGCCGTGTTTGTTTCGGATGACCTGCAGACCTGGAGTGTGCCCGATAACCTGCCGGGCGGACTGGCCCTGAAAAAGGAAGATGTTTGGGCCGACCGCTGGTTCTGGGCGCCCGAAGTTTATCATGTCAATGGTAAGTTCTACATGTATTACTCGGCCGATGAACATATTTGTGTGGCAACGAGCAATTCTCCTCTGGGACCCTTCACGCAGGAAGTGCAAAAAACCATGATCGCAGACGAGAAATGCATTGACAATTCCCTGTTTATCGATGATGACGGTAAGCCTTACCTTTTCTTTGACCGTTTCAACGACGGACTGAACATCTGGGTGGCTGAACTGGAGGAAAACCTGATGGATATCAAACCCGAAACCATGCGCAAATGCATCAATGTGTCGCAGGAGTGGGAAAAAGTGTGGCCCCGGGTGAATGAAGGATCGTTTGTGGTCAAACACAACGGCGTTTATTATATGACATACTCGGCCAACAGCTACGAAAGCCCGTTCTATGGAGTTGGCTTTGCCACTGCATCGTCGCTTGCAGGTCCGTGGACAAAATATGAGTACAATCCGATCCTGCAAAAACCAGGAGAACTGGTAGGCGTGGGACACAGCGCCATGTTCACGGATAAGGAGGGCAAGCTGCGAATCGTGTTTCACGCACACAACAGCAAAACAAAGATCCATCCGCGCCATATGTATATCAGCATGGTCGGCTTTGAAAATAAAGACGGCCGGGAGGTGATGGTTATTGATGAAAATTACCTGACACCCGTGTTAAAAGCAAAATAAGGATTTGCAGGTACAGCGATTTGCACCTTAAAAAACAGGAACGCTTGTGAGTAGTCACTGACAGATTCCTGTATGCTATAAGAGCGACGCTGCTAACTAACAGTTAGGAATGAATAAAAAATGAAATGAGGAACAGGATGACTACATCTGCGATATACCTGATGATTTTATCTTTTCTGGGAGGCTGCGGCGACGGCGGCAGTGAACAGGAACAGGTTCCGGGCGTAAAAGGTGAACCCCTTGACGGGATCCGCATTGCCTGGGATTACAGTTCCATGCAGCGGCTGGCACCGCAAGGCGACCGCTCGTTGTCCTGGGTGGGATACCCCCGTGTGCGCAGGCTGGAGGACGGCACCCTGATGGCGGTGTATGAAACAGGAGGGGATGGCGAAATGGTTTACAGCACCAATAACGGCGCAAGCTGGAACGGCCCGTTCATCACCTTTCGGAAGCATTCGGTTACCAATGCCGGCGGGACGACCGAGGTTAATATTGCGAACAGCGAACTGATCCAGCTTCAGAACGGCGATCTGGTTATGGCCTGCAACTACCGTCCGACAACACCTGAAATCACCCCTTTCGCCATCGTGGTACGACGAAGTTCGGACGGGGGAAAAAACTGGACAGACGATCAGGTGATCTATGAAGGCGGTCCACGTTTCACGGATGGTTGCTGGGAACCGGCTTTTCTGCAATTGCCTGATGGCGGGTTGCAGGTTTATTTTGCCAACGAGACGCCTTTTCAGACTTCCAACGAGCAGAACATATCGATGATCAGCTCGCCGGATCATGGTGTAACGTGGAGCAAAGACGTTAAAACGGTTTGCTTCCGGGCAGGCCGTCGCGACGGAATGCCGGTGCCTTTGCTGATTGGCGACGAAATTCTTGTGGCCATTGAAGATAACAAGATTGGCGAGTTTAAGCCTTATATTGTCCGCAGCAAGATCGCGGATAACTGGAAGGCTCCGGTGCTGGCCGATTCGCCTGACCGGCAGTATGCTTTGGAAAAGCCGCTTCAGGATGGAATCTACGCCGGCGCGCCTTACCTCATGCGCGTTCCTTCCGGAGAAGTATTGCTTTCGTATCAGACAACCGGAGGCCGCACGTCCGACTGGGAACGGTCGACCATGGAAGTTGCCATCGGCGATCCTGCCGGCCGCCATTTTGAGAAGTTGAGCCGACCCTTTGATGTGCCGATGGACCGGGAGGCCAAGTGGAACTCCCTTTCGCTTTGGGACGAAAACACAGTAGTGGCTGCTTCGACCACCAGCTTCCGGAGCCCCAACTGTGAAGTATGGATCATCAAAGGACACGTGATTCCGGAGCTGGAAGCACTAACCGGAGTTATTGTCGCAGACGGTCGGATTACTGAAGAAGAGTGGGGAGCCGCCTTCCCTGTTTTTATCGGTCATAAAGGACCTGCAAATCTCCGGGCAAATTTCCGCTGCGATGAGCAAATTTTTTATGTTTGCGGCGCTGTGACCGATTCAAAGCTGGTGCAGGGCGATCGACCTGACCAATCCGACGGGGTCTTCCTCTATCTGGACGCCGAAAATTCATGTCAGTTATCGCCGGGACCCGGGATGTACCGGATTTTCTGTGACACAAGAGGGAAACTAATGGCAGAAGAAGGAAAAGACGGACAATGGAAGGCCGTTCCTTCCGGTGAGATTGAGGCAAAAGCGGCAATTGCGGACGGATCAGGATATCAGATCGAATGGAAGGTGCCTTTTTCGGCAATCGGAAAGAATGATCGTTCAGACATCCGGATCAATTTCGGACTGAGGGAATTTGGCGGACCTGTTCCCGGTTACGAAGAAAATATGGAGAACTCGGTTCCTGCGTCATCGAACACCTGGTGCCGGCTTCAGTTCAAGTGATGATCGGGTTCTGTCATCCGGAAAGACATCAGGTTTTGACGAATGGCGAATGACCGGTTATCCCTTGTTGTTGCTGAAAGGAAACAATAATGCTACGATCATGAACATCAGGATTACTGGTTATGAATGAATTTTTCCATCTTTACAGGCGAAAACCGAAAATCAATAAGGCACGCAGAAAGGAACACTGTACCGGATAACTGACTGATGAGCATTTGGCCTTAAAAAACAAATTATATACAAATGAAGAAATTGAATGTACTGGCAGCCTCGATCCTCTTTTTTGTCTCCTTTGCCCGCTGCGGGAATACGGAGACCACACCTGAAGCGGAAGTGAAAACAACCTTCAGCAATCCGGTGTGGAACGGTGCGGATCCCTGGATGGTGAAGCAGGGAAATGATTACATCTACTGCTTTTCAGGAAATAATGCCATCTCCGTTTCGCGGTCAAAGTATATGACCAAAAGGGGGGAAACGAAGAAAATCTGGCATGCTCCGCAAACCGGCTGGAATCGCGCTTGCCTGTGGGCGCCTGAAATTCATTTCATCGACGGGCGCTGGTATGTCTATTATGCTGCCGGTGAATCGGGGCCTCCCTTTATCCATCAACGCACCGGCGTCCTTCGCTCCAAGACCTCCGATGTGTTCAGCGAGTATGAAGATATGGGCATGCTGTACACCGGTGACAACCAGGATGATCTGTCGACAAACGTTTGGGCGATTGATATGACTGTCCTGGAACATAAAGGAAAGTTGTATGCCGTCTGGTCGGGTTGGAAGGAACAGCGGGATACCGACGCGACGCCACAACATTTATATATCCAGGAAATGGAGAACCCCTATACGCTGAAAGGTAAAAGGGTGTTGCTGTCGTCTCCTGAAGAAAATTGGGAAACCGGCGGTCCTCTCAATTTAAATGAAGGTCCTGAGGTCCTGAAGAATGGCGAACAGGTATTTATTATTTATTCGTGCCGGGAGTCCTGGAAAGTCGAATACCGGCAGGGTATGCTGCAATTGAATGACCCGGACGGCAACCTGCTCGATCCGGGAAACTGGACCAAAAAAGGTCCTGTTTTTCAGGGAAATTCTCAGGTATATGGCGTCGGAAACTGTTCGTTCGTCAAATCGCCTGACGATACGGAAGACTGGATTGTCTATCATTCCAAGAAAGGCACAAGCGACGGATGGGACCGGGACGTGCGGATGCAGCCTTTTAGTTGGAAAGCCGACGGCACCCCGGATTTCGGACAAGCCATTCCTGCGGGGCAGGCCATAGACCGGCCCTCAGGAGAAGTGGAAATCGAAGGAAGTAGTGAGTAAGTGAGTAGTGAGTAGTGAGACCGGAAACCGGAGAATGGAAACCGAAAGGCCCCCTGCTCCGTGCTCTATGCCCCATGCAACCATTTAACCATTAAATATTTCATCAATGAAAAGAATCCCCCTATTTTTACTGGTAGTTGCCCTGATTTTTGCGGCTTGCCAGAGTCCAAAACCTAAAACTGAGGAAGCCTCGCCGGTTTCTAAAAAATGGACGACCGAACAAGCGCAGGCCTGGAGTGCAGAACATGGCTGGCTGCGTGGTTCCAACTTTAACCCCAGTACGGCCATCAACCAGTTGGAAACCTGGCAGGCCGAAACCTTCGACACGGCTACCATTAACCGTGAACTGGGCTGGGCCGAAAACATTGGCATGAACTGCATGCGTGTGTACCTCCATCATGTAGCCTGGGAAGTCGATAAGGACGGCTTTAAGGATCGGATGAACCGGTACCTGACAATTGCCGGTAACCATGGCATCAAAACCATTTTCGTCTTCTTTGACGATTGCTGGAATGCCACCTACCAGGCGGGAAAGCAGCCTGAGCCGAAACCCGGGGTGCATAATTCAGGATGGGTTCGCGATCCGGGCGACCTGCTGCATCAGGATTCAAGCCTGATCAATGTGCTGGAAGCCTATGTGAAAGACGTGCTGACTACCTTTAAGGATGATAAGCGCATTGCCATTTGGGACCTTTACAATGAACCGGGAAATTCAGGTTATGCAAACAAATCGCTGCCGCTGCTGAAAAAGGTGTTTGAGTGGGGGTGGAAAGTTCGTCCTTCTCAGCCGTTATCGGCCGGCGTATGGAGTCTTCCGCTTTCAGACCTGAACAAGTTCCAGGTTGAAAATTCGGATATCATCACCTACCACAATTATGAAGGGCCTGAGAAACATCAGGCGGCCATCGATACCCTGAAGCAATACAGCCTCCCGCTGGTTTGCACCGAATACATGGCGCGCCGCAACAACAGCTTGTTTACCAATATTATGCCGATGCTGAAAGAAAACAACATCGGAGCCATTAACTGGGGATTGGTTGCCGGCAAATCGAACACCAAATACGCATGGGATGAGCCCATTCCCGATGGTGCCGAACCACCGCTCTGGTTTCATGAGATTTTCAAGCCCGACGGCACTCCCTACAAACAGGAAGAAGTTGACCTGATCAAAAGCCTGACACTGGGACAGTAATTTATCTGTCGGAGCTATACAAAGCAGGGTTGTATCAAAATGAATTGATACAACCCTGCTTTTTTTTGATCAGAAGAAAGCCAATATATGCAGTACCGGATATAACTTGTCAAAACCCCGGTAACAATGAAAATTAGTCTGAAAATAAATGGTAACTTCATCACCTTAAACGATCAACACCTGAACCTGATGAAATGGCTTTTATTTTTGTCCGTGATACTGCTCGCCTCTCCGGTGTCTGCAAAGCATAAAGACATATTTCGGGAAAAACTTATCGCGCAGCTCAGTGAAAGCGTAATTGCAAAGGCAGACTCACTTTTGAAGGTAGCTCCAAAGACGGTGACTTCGTATCCGTGCGTACGCAGCGTGGGCGGGATTCATGATTTTTATTCCGAGGGCGATTATTGGTGGCCCGATCCGGCTAATCCGGGTGGACCATACATCCAGAAAGACGGACAAAGTAATCCTGATAATTTTTCAGCACATCGTCATGCGCTGATCCGGTTGAGTGAAATCACCGCCACACTTACCTCTGCCTGGTTGCTGACTAAAGAGCCGGAATATGCCGGAAAAGCGTTGGAACATCTGACAGCCTGGTTTACCGATACGGCGACACGAATGAATCCACACATGCTTTTTGCCCAGGCCATCAGCGGACGGTACACGGGCAGGGGGATAGGACTGATTGACGCCTATCATTTGGTCGAGGTTGCTCAGTCAATTAACGTTTTATCTGAAAACGGTTGTATTGCTGCCAGCGAATCGGAAAAGATAAAAAGCTGGTTTGGTGATTTCCTGCATTGGATGACCACCCATCCGTACGGAATTGATGAAATGAATGCGAAAAACAATCACGGGACGTGCTGGGTGGCAACGGCTGCGATAATGGCAGTGCTGACCGGAGATCAGACCGTTGTCGAGTTGTGCCGGAACAGATTTAAGAAGGTCTTGCTGCCCGGGCAAATGGCTGCCGACGGCAGTTTCCCCCTGGAGTTAAAGCGGACCAAGCCTTACGCTTATTCGCTTTTTAATATGGATGCTTTCTGTACCATTGCACAGATTTTATCGACGCAGGAGGATAACCTGTGGGAGTACTGCACCCCTGACGGACGATCATTGAAAAAAGGAATGGACTTTATCTATCCGTACATCGCCGTTAAGGAAAGATGGCCTTTCGCCAAAGACATATACATCTGGGAGGAATGGCCGGCAAGACAATCTTCACTGCTTTTTTCAGGATTAGCGTGGCAAAACGAAGATTACCTGCAAACTTATATGAGTTTTCCGGCCAATCCGACCCATCCGGAAGTAATACGGAATCTGCCTGTCTGGCATCCTGTCATCTGGCTGGCCGGACAGGGGGTCGACGGTCCGGGCCATTGATCTGCTGTAAACCGGTATATTATTTCCCCGGTTCATAAAGCATCAGTTCATCGAGAATATCGGCTATTTTTTGAAAGGGATATTTATGGACCAGAAAATAATGGCCGGCATCGGTTTGCGGGTCCCACTCATTTCGGCCGTTGGGATGAATGACGAATCTCCCCGGACCCTGCACGTAGAAGTATTTTTCGGGGTCTCTGACAGCGCATAACACGGCTGTCTGATCCCATGATTTCCTTTTTTCAAGCGGTTTTTTCTCGTAGGTGGCCAGGTTATACCGGAAAGCCCAGGCTACCGGACTGTCTGCCGAACCCTGCTCGGCCAGCTTGCGCCCTGTTAATATATAGTCGCCAATTTCGAAACCGCTGAAAAGGATAGGTGTGGGCCAGTTCCGGAAGGCTTCCAGAGAGGCTTCAGAGTGCTGGTTGACGTTGAATTCACTTCCTTTAGGGAAGCCGCCGGCCATGGTTACCCACTGCTTTACTTTCTTCCGGACGAGCTCCGTCCCGTTTAAGGGCGAATACTGATCGGGAGCCGATTTGAGCAGGGCAGCCAGATTACTGACAAAACCAACACTGATAATGGTAACACTCCGGTCAGGTTGCGCCGCCAGCGCTTTGCGGTAAACTTCAACGGCCGGCGGGTAGTCTGCATTTGTTTTGGGTACGGGAAAAAACTTTTCTGCGATGGAATCATTCCAGTGATTGGGACATGAAAAATCAGGTGCATCCGCAACCGCCGCTCCGACAGGAATTTCAGGACGACCGAAATACCTGTTAAACGCGTCGATGGTAGGAGCGATGGTCGGATACCGGTCACTGGCGGCGCAGGCCAGGATTTCACATTCTCCATTGGCAGCGAAGGCATGCAGCACGGTGATCGCTCCAATATCATCAAAATCAGGTCCCATGTCCGTGTCGAAAATGACTTTTACAGGTTTGGCTGAATATGCCAGGTTAATAGCAATCATTAAAAGAATCGCTGCGAATAGAAAAAAGCTGTTCCTTTTCATCATTCTTTAGATTCGGTTATAATTTTGTAATGGTTTTGCCGGCCCTGCAGAATCGCTTTTACCGTTTATGTATAACAATTATGGTTAAACCACGATCAGTTCAACACCGAGCTCCTCGAGGCGTTTTGCCGTTGCAGCCGGTACACCGGAATCGGTGATGATCACATCGATCTCATCGAGATTACAAATTTTACCAAAACCCCGTTTTCCGAATTTGCTCGAATCGGCAAGAATGATTGTTCGCAGCGAGGCTTCCATCATCTTCTTATTTAATATAGCCTCTTCAATGTTGGAATTCGTCACCCCGTTTTCAAAGTCAATGCCGTCTACACCCAGGAAAAGCTTGGAGCAGGTCAACACGTCGAATATGCGGTTTGCAAAATCACCAACGACCGAGAAGGAATTTTTTCGGACAATCCCACCCAACTGGATCACTTCCACATTATCCAGGTCGGTAAGCAGGATCGACGTCTTCAGCGATGCCGTGACCACGGTGAGGTGGCTGGTTGGTTTTAACTCTTCCGCGAACGTTTGTACTGTCGACCCGGATGCAATGATGATGGAATCATTGGGTTCAATTAAATGGCAGGCCGCTTCGGCGATCCTTTTCTTTTCACCGATCTTTATTTTTTCCTTCACATGCAGGTCTACATCCGAGGTATGCGGATTGACCGGGCTCGCACTGCCGTGGGTGCGGTACAACAATTTTTTTTCCTCCAGATATTTGAGATCTTTTCTCACAGTCACCGGCGTCACATCCAATTCTTTTGCAATATCCGATACCGTAATAAAACCATTCCTGTGTAAGGAATCCAGGATGTATTTGTGTCTTTCTGCAATGCTCAACATATTCGTATCTATTTGTGCTTACCACAAATGTATTACTTTTTGAATTCTTCACGAATCCATTCGTGCATATTTTATTTTCTTTTTCGGACGAATGAACCTTCAAGAGGTTTCGTTTTCTCTCTCTGGCTTTAAATATCTTCCGTTATGAAAAACTTTTTGTATTCTCCGGATATCAGAAGAAATAGTATGCAAAAACGATTCTTGCTGTGGAAATGTTGATCTGAAAATAATCTAAAAAGTGCATTAAACGAAATTTAATGACTTTTTATTTGTTCTTTAATATCGATTTTGATATCTTTACGGTCATAAAACGAAAGTAGGAGTGTCTAGTGTGGTTCTAAACGAAATATCGTGCCTGAACGATTGTCTAAAACAATAAAAAAGGAAAGAACCGACCGGCGTGTTTCAACCGGAGATATAAGAAATGAAACTCACAGTAAAATATAAATAAAGCAAAACCCAAATTTATGAAACAAACGTGTTTTTTTATTCTCTTTATTGCAACTGTCTTTCTGACAGCGTGTGATGACTTTGAGGATCCTGCATATCCGGCGATCAACGATTGCAGTTTCTCTGTGGTAAATAATGAAAGTGTTCCGTTGTCGGGAATTTGGCTGAAGGTCTATTATCGTGACCGGAAACCTGATTTTGTTGTCGATTCTGTTTATACTTCAGTGCTGGGAAAAGGGAGTATTAAAAGCCTTGAACCCCGGGATTATATCCTTAAAGCGTTTAACGCAGCCGGTGAGGAATTGGGAACAAAGGAAATCACCATTCAAAAGGATAATTCGCTGAATGCTTTTGAATGGTCGATTGATGTATATGTGGAAAACTATGATTTTACGGTCACCTTGGCCGATAACAGGCAAAACCCGATTGTAGACCGAAAAGTCGCTTTATATACCACTGATGCCAATCCCGTATTGATAAAAGAGGGACAGTCTGACGCGCAAGGCAAAGTCATATTTGCCAGGACGGTGGTTGGCACCTATAACGTTTATGTTTATGACGAGGAAAACAGTTCTGTTTTCAAGCAGGCCGTATCCAATGTCGGCGCTGAATCTGCGAATGCTGAAACCTTTATTATCCGAAGAATTTTTCACAATACAAGCATTGTAATCACGGGATTTTTGAATGATCCGAAAGGCTCTGACAGTCCTGCCGCAGGTGCTGTTTCCGGCGATGGTTTCGTTCATCCGGGGCAGTATGAATATGCCCAGCTTTTGGCTTTGAAAGATATTGATTTCACGGTCGATCCTTACAGTGTTGTCTTTACCAATTCGGGAACACCGACTGCATACGGATGGGCTGACGGCGTTTATGATGCTGCAAGTAAAAAAGTATACCAGATCAACCTGACCACAGGCTCTGTGAAAAAAGGACAATACTTCTATGTGGGAGGCGGTTCCCGGATGATCTGCAGTTACTATAAGTTGCTGGGAAGTCAGCAACTGGGTCCGGACAAATTCTGGGGTATCGATTATCTGATCACTCCCGGAGGAAATGGAAATGGGGCCGCAAAAGGGACGGCAGGCCTTATGGGGAATGGATCCGGAACTTCACAGTTGACGGTTACAAAAAGCTCCCCTGACGGCATCGCTGTATTTAAAGGAACACAGGTCGACGAAAGCACAATTCCGGCCGACGCCATCTTCTTTGGAACCCAGGTCACCTACGAGGCTTATCAGGTCCCCGACAACGATATATACAGCCGGACCGGCACCGATGGCGCTCAGACGATGTTCGGGCAGGGAACCAACACCTTTTTGTTCCCGGTTGCTGCACAGGATGTGGGTGTTTTCATCAAGCTTGGCGGAGAGGTAACCCCAACCGAGTGGCTTATCCCCAGAAGCGGAACGCCCTTCGTATTTAACCTGAAAGATCTGCCTGGAGCTTCAGTTGCGGATATTGAAAACGCTGCCGACTGCACCATGTTTACTGATAAATAATTAAAATTCATTTTATGCATTTCATGAATCAGAATATAACACTCTAACTGACTATTATTATGAACTTTAAATACAAATTGCGGAAGTATTTTCCTGTTTTTAGTTTCGCGGTCGCCTTCTTTTTTGCCGGAAGCATGATGCTTCGTGCAGAAGAAAAAGGGTTGGCCGGGACCAGGGCTGAGTCGGTTTCTCAGCAAACCCGCCCGATAACGGGGGTTGTCAGGGATAGCGATGGTTTGCCGCTGATTGGTGCTACCGTTTATATTACCGGTACAACAAACGGAACTATAACCGACGGGGACGGAAAATTTACCATCCGCGTTCCGGAAAATCAGTCCACACTGACCTTCTCTTATATTGGTTTTGTTGCAACAACATTGGACATCACCGGCAAATCGGTACTGGATGTTACATTGAAGAGTGATCTTTCAAAAATAGATGAGGTCGTGGTAATCGGATACGGCACGGCTAAAAAGAGGGATCTGATCGGTGCGGTCGACCACATCACCTCTGAGGCGATCGAAGGCCGTCCCAATCCAAGTATTACCCGCAGTTTGCAGGGCCAAATCCCAAACCTGAACATTACCATGCGCGACGGAAAACCAAGCCGGGGTGCTACCTACAACGTGAGAGGGGAAACATCGATCGGCGCGGGCGGGAGTGCCCTGATCCTGATCGATGGCGTGGAAGGTGACCCCAGTACAATCAACCCGCAGGATGTGGAAAGCGTTTCTGTCCTGAAAGATGCTTCTTCTGCTGCTGTTTACGGTGCCAGGGGTACCTTCGGTGTCGTGCTGATCACAACAAAACGCGTAAACAAGGGTGGCGTAAAAGTCAACTATGACGGGAATATGTCGTTTCTTACAAGAACGGTAAAACCTTCTTTTGTCACGAACGGGTATGACTGGACAACCTCATTCTTAAATGCCTATTATGGCTATAATGATTATTCCGCATCAGATCCAACAACCATTAATAATGTGTTTCCTTTTTCAAGGACCTGGTATGATGAGCTGAAACGGCGCAATGACAATCCGGAGTTGCCCCGCACCCGGGTAACCGACGACGGGCTGTATGAATATTTTGGCAATACGGATTGGAATAAGTTACTCTACAAGGACTGGACCCAGAGCACGGATCATAAAATCAGTATCAACGGCGGTAACGACCAGTCGAGCTATTACATTTCGGGGAGGTATTTCTCGCAGGACGGGATTTACCGCTACAATTCGGATGATCTTGACCGTTATAACCTGAGGGCCAAGGGTCAGATCAAAATCAGTCCGAAGCTGACGATCGACAATAACCTGTCGCTCGATTATACCACTTATCGTTACCCGCTGATGTCGTATGCCGACGAGCTGGTTCAGCGAAACCTGGAACATCAGGGATTCCCGGTAGCGACCCTGTTTAATCCTGATGGTACGTACACCTATAATGCCATTTATAATGGGGTAGGTGATTTTCACAACGAAACCTCTTTTCAGGATGATAATACCCTAAATGTGAAAAACACCATCGGCTTAACCTATGTTCCCCTGCCAGATGTGCTGACCCTGAAGTGGGACGGTACATACAGCTATAAAGATTATCAGCGGACCCGCGTTAACCGGTACGCACCTTATAGCCGGGGACCGGAAATTTTCGAGGAAAAAGGACAGTCGCTGCGAAGGATGTGGAATCAGGAAACCAATTTTTTTGCAACCAATTTTACAGCTAACCTGACGCCGAAGCTTGGCGCGGATCACGTGTTAAATGTTCTGCTGGGGGGAAATATAGAATCCTCCAACCGGAGAAATCTGTACAACCGGCGGGATGGTTATTTATACCCTGATAAACCCAATTTTATCCTGATGGACGGGATCAATTACGTGATGGAAGAACGAAGCGAGGACTGGGGATTTATCGGTGTTTTTGCAAGGGCGAATTACGCCTTTAAAGGCAAATACCTGGTCGAAGTAAGCGGGCGTTATGACGGCTCTTCCAAGTTTCCGGTTAATGAGCAGTGGGGCATCTTCCCGTCGGCATCGTTTGGCTGGCGTATTTCGGACGAAGCTTTTATGAAAAATACCAGGAACTGGCTCGATAATTTAAAAATCAGGGTTTCTGCCGGTACTTTAGGAAATGGAAATGTTGACCCGTATGAATTCCTGGAGCTGATGGATGTGGCCCGAACTTCAACCTTGCTGAACGGTGGTTTCCAAACATCGACATGGATGCCAAATCTGGTGCCTGCGAATCTGACCTGGGAGAAGGCGACCACTTACAATATCGGACTCGATGCCGACTTGCTGAACGCCAGGCTTAGCCTGGGCTTTGACGCGTACCGCAGAAATACGACTGATATGTATGTTTCCGGACCTGATCTTCCTCAGGCGTTGGGTGTCGGTGCACCGAAAGGGAACTATGCCGATTTAAAAACCCTTGGCTGGGAACTGACCGTTGGCTGGAAAGACCGATTTGATCTGGCTGGCAAGGATTTTTCTTATAACGTGAAGTTTATGCTTTGGGACAGCCAGAGCTGGATTACGAAATACGTGGGCAATGAAATCAAGTCGCTCAGCTCGTACTATGACGGACAACGTATCGGAGACATCTGGGGTTATACCATCGAAGGATTATTTAGCAGCGCAGAGGAAATTGCAGGCCATCCCAGTCAGTCCAAAATTCCGGTTTCAAAAGGTAAAATACTGCTTCCCGGTGACCTGAAATTTAAAAACCTGGATGATGATGATGAAATTTACCGGGGCCAAAATACCCTCGACGACCACGGTGACCTGAGCATCATCGGAAATGCTGAACAACGTTACCAGTTTGGATTAAACCTGGGAGGAAACTACAGCGGTTTTGGGCTGAATGCATTCTTCCAGGGCGTGGGGAAACGCGACTGGTATCCGGATATTGAATCCGGTTATTTCTGGGGACAATATAACCGTCATTACGGTTACTACCCAACCGACCAGGTTGGCAATATGTGGATCGAAGGTGTGAACGAAGATCCCAATGCCTATTGGCCGCGGCAACGGACCTACATGGCCAATTCAACCAGTAAACCTATGGGTGTGAAGAATAACAGGTATTTGCAAAATGCGGCATACGTCCGGTTGAAATCGATGACGATCGATTATTCGATTCCTTCGGCATTGGCTTCTAAACTTAAGATATCGGCACTTAAAATTTACGTGTCGGGAGAAAACCTGTGGACCCTTTCCGGGCTGACCAAACACACCACGAATTTCGATCCTGAAGTGATCGAATCGGGTGACGGTGACGTGGCCGATAATACAAATATGGAGGACGGCTACAGCTATCCAATGCTGAAAACCTATACCGTTGGAGTTAATATTACATTCTAATCTCATTGGGACAACTATTATGAAGAAGATAATCCTATACTCAATACTGGCTGGCGCAGTTGCTTTCACCTCCTGTGAAGACCTGCTGGAAAAAGAGCCTATTCACAAAATAGATGCGTCAGGGTTCTTTACAAGTGAAAATGACCTGAAAATCTATTCTTACTCCTTTTATGACCGTGATCTTCCAACTGCCGATAATATCGCCAAAGGAGACGGCACATCCGACTACGCAGCCGTTAATGCCCCAAGTACGTTTCTTTCGGGCAACTGGAGTTCGGTCGATCAAACCGGCTGGTCAGTCAGTAATTGGAGCGCTCTGCGCAATATCAATTATTTTTTGGTAAATGCGCCGAAAACGCCTGTTTCGGAAACCGTTTTAAATCACTATATCGGACTTGCCCGGTATTGGCGGGCTGTTTTTTATCTCGACAAAGTACAGACCTTTGGTGCGGTACCCTGGTATGATATTGCCCTTGATCCGAGCGATCCGGATCTGAATAAAGCCCGAGACAGCCGTGAATTTGTGATGGCGAAGGTTTTGGAAGACATTACTTTTGCGGCCACACATATCAGCGAATCAAAAGACAGCTACAGCAGCCTGATTAACCGATTTACGGCACTGGCGATGAAATCGCGGATCTGCCTCTACGAGGGAACCTACAGGAAATACCATACGGAACTGGGACTTACCGATGCCAACGTTTGGCTGGGTGAAGCTGCCGATGCCGCCAAAGAACTGATGGATGCCGGTCAATACCGGCTGTACAGCACAGGCAATCCCGATAAAGACTACCGGACCTTGTTTACTTCCGAGAACCTGACGGGTATGCCTGTCATCGCCGGCGAGGTCATCCTGGCCCGGAATATGAACACCGAGTCGAGGGTGTGGCACGATCTGACCTGGAACTTCAACTCCCCCACAAACGGGAGTCGCTGGTCACTGATCAAACAGTTTGTCAATACCTACCTGATGCGCGACGGCAGCCGTTTTACCGAGAAGGCAGGCTATGATCAGATCGAGTTTTACACGGAAATGAAAAACCGCGATTACCGGTTAAGCCAAACGATCCGTACCGAAGGTTACTACCGGGAAGACGGAACCATAGCTCCTCCGGATTTTGCAGTAACACTTACAGGTTACCATATCAAAAAATGGAGCCTCGATGATTCCTGGCACGACGGACAGGGGCAGTGTACCAATAATATTCCGATTATCCGTTACGCCGAAGTTCTCCTGAATTACGCAGAGGCAAAAGCCGAGCTGGGTGAATTCAGCGCTTCTGAATGGAATCAGACCATCAAGCTTTTGCGCGACAGGGCAGGAGTGAGCAGTTCAGAGCCTGCTTCAGCTGATGTTTACCTGCAAAATAACTTTTTCCCGGATATTTCCGATAAATACTTACTGGAAATCAGACGGGAACGGGGCATTGAGCTTTGTTTCGAAGGCCTCCGCTATCAGGACCTGATGCGCTGGAAATGCGGCGATTTGCTCGCAACCGAAAAGCTGGACTGGAAAGGGATCTATGTTCCTGCAAAAGGTGTAAATTACGATCTGAATGGAGACGGGAAAGCAGATGTATGCTTTGTGGATGAAAAGCCGAAAACCACAACACCGGGCGTAAAATATGTGATTATGGGCGCCAACATTAAACTTTCGGAAGGAACCAAAGGCCATTTGATCTGGGCCTGGGGAATTGAGCGGAAATGGGAAGATAAGAAATACCTCCGGCCGATACCTGAAGGTGCTGTGATGCTGAATCCGAATTTATTACCTCAAAACGACGGATGGGAATAGTTCTCTTTAAAATGCAGGAGGTCCGCTTCCTGCATTTTAAACTTTAAATAACAGCGAATATGAAGAAAGTGTCAGGGAGTTTTTTCGGGATGATCCGGTTTGTCCGGCTTTGTTTAGTTATGGCGGGAATGATCCTGCTGTTTACCCAATGCGGGAAGGATACCGTTGGTCAGGATGAGGATGATCCGAATCCTCCGGTCGAAGAGATAAAACCAGGTCCGGGAATGGACCTCTACGGACTTGTGCTTGACGACCAGGGGCAGCCAGTCAAAAATTTGGTAGTCAGTGATGGCTTTTCCTGTGCCCTGACTGATAATGACGGGATCTATCAAATGAAAAGAAATGCTGAAGCTGACTTTATCTTTTATTCAACGCCATCGGCATATGAGGTAAATACCGCCAGTGCATCGGTCAGGATGGCTTCATTTTATGCCTCCCTCAGTGCGTCAAAGCAACGATACGACTTTAAGCTGAACAAGCTTTCGGCTGTTGAGACTAATTTTACGCTTGTTTGTGTCGGCGATCCGCAGGTAACCAGTACCGCGGAAGTGGATCGTTTCAGAACGGAAACCATGGCCGATATTAAGACATTTGCGGAGTCTTCAGTGAAGCCTTGCTACGGGCTGGTTATGGGAGATATGGTCGGAGATAAACCTGCTTTTTTCGACCAGATGAAAGCGCTGGTCGGTTCGGCAAACATGAAGGTTTTCACAACCATTGGCAATCACGATAAGGTAGCTGCTTCGAATACCAATGAACCGCGAACTACGGATGCTTTTACGAAGGTATATGGCCCTTTAAACTATTCCTTCAACAGGGGAGATGTCCATTTTATTTGCCTGGATAATATTGTCTTTACCAATGCTTCGGACTATTCCGGTGGATTTACAACCAGTCAGATCGAATGGCTGAAAAAGGATCTGAGCTATGTACCCAAAAGCAAAATGGTCATTGTTTATTATCATATTCCCATACGGAATTCCTCCGCTATCAGCAACAGGGCGCAGCTTTTAAGTGCGTTGCAGGGTTATGCGGAAGTACATCTGATGTGCGGGCATACCCATTATTCGGAGAACGTGAAGATAACCAGTCCGGTGGCCGCTTACGAGCACATCCATGCAGCGGCCTGTGGTTCGTGGTGGCGGTCGACTGTTAACGGTGACGGAACTCCGAATGGATATGCTGTTTATGAGGTTAGCGGAACCAAAATTACAAATGGTTACTACAAACCGACCAGGTTGAGCAAAGACTTTCAGATCCGCCTGCACAAAGGGAATGTCGTATTTGGAGGTGAATATGGTTATTTCACGTTCAATCAGGCCGCGAATACGATTGTGGCGAATATCTGGAATGCCGACAGCAGCTGGAAGGTGGAAGCCTGGGAAAACGGTGTTAAAGTTGCTGATCTGACACCCTTGTCCACATCTTTAAAAGATGCCTGGACATTGGGATACCATATCGGTGTGCTGAACCGGAACCCCGATAATTACAGTCCGGCCTGCAAACACCTTTATCTGCATACCATGGTAAATCCTGCTGCTACATTGGAGATCAGGGCTACAGACCAGTTTGGTAACATCTACCGGCAGTCTGAGATCACGGCCGGTTTTACCACAGCGATTTCTTACACCTACCTGAATTGATAAAGGATGCTGATGAAGCAGGAAAGTGTATAAAAAGAAATAATAAGAATATAAAGCAATGCAGACAGTAAGACAAATCCTTTGGGGAAAAGCCGGATCATTTCAGTTCCTGTCTTGGGGCTATCTGGGAATCCTGATTTTTATGATGGGCGATGGGATTGAGCAGGGGTGGTTAAGTCCGTACCTGGTCGACCGCGGATTGAGCATCCAGGAATCTGCAGCCCTTTTTACGGTTTATGGCATCACAATTGGCATCTCATCCTGGCTTTCAGGAGTTCTGGCTGAAACGTATGGTGCCCGGAAAGTTATGTTTTATGGGTTGTTGCTGTACTTGCTTGGAACTGTCGGATTTGTCGGACTGGGTATCCCTGATCTCAATTATCCGGTGATGCTGCTGACCTATGCATTCCGGGGGTTAGGCTATCCGTTGTTTGCCTATTCTTTTCTGGTCTGGATTGCCTACAATACACCCAAACAACAACTGGGAAGGGCCGTAGGCTGGTTTTGGTTTGTATTTACCGGGGGACTGAACGTGCTGGGGGCCTATTATTCCAGTTGGGCCATTGTCAGGCTGGGTCATATCGACACCTTGTGGACCTCGGTGATCTGGGCCCTGATCGGCGCATTTTTCGCGCTTGTGATCAACCGGTTTTCAAAGGTGGAACGAACCGGTGCGAAATCAAAGGCAGAAGACCTGATGAAGGGCATCACCATCATGAAAAACGAACCCAAGGTATTGTTGGGTGGGATTGTCCGGATCATTAACACAACAGCTCAGTTTGCCTTCCCCGTTTTCCTGCCCATGTATATGATAGAACATGGTTTCAGTACGACTGAATGGCTGCAGATCTGGGGAACAATTTTTACAAGCAATATTATTTTCAACCTGATTTTCGGATATGTGGGCGATCATGTCGGCTGGCGCAACACCGTGATCTGGTTTGGCGGAGTCGGATGTGCCATTGGTACACTGCTCTTTTATTATTCGCCCCTGCTATTCTCCGGGAGTTTCTGGATTGTCATTTCTGCCGGTGTTTTCTGGGGCGCCATGCTGGCAGGTTACGTGCCGTTATCTGCCCTGATCCCATCGCTTGTTCAGGAAGACAAAGGGGCCGCTATGTCTGTGCTGAACCTGGGTGCAGGGCTTTCGGTATTTGCGGGTCCCGCACTGGTCGGGTTGTTTTATGGAATGGTGGGGAGTGAAGGGATGATCTGGATATTGACCGGATTGTATTTGCTGAGTGCATTTTTAACGAAATTCATCACCCTGCCGGATAACGCCTCTAAATAACTAACGGAGTCTAAAATATGGCTACATTTATAAGTGCGGAAAGAAGGAGATGGTTTATCATAGCGATCATTTTTATCATTACTGTTTTCAGTTATGTGGACAGGCAGGTTGTCTCCATTCTGAAACCAATCCTGAAAGAGGAGTTCTCGCTTGATGACGTGGGGTATGCTTTGGTTATCAATGTTTTTACAATCTGTTACGCACTCATGTATCCTGTTTCCGGTTGGTTGGTCGACAAGTTTGGCGCCGGTAAAATCATGTTTTTGGGCGTGTTGACATGGTCGTTGAGCTCGATAGGCAGCGGTCTGGTAAGTAAGCTGTTGCCCTTTGTTTTTTTCAGAAGTCTGTTGGGTTTGGCAGAGCCAACAACATATCCGGCTCAGATAAAAGTTGTTACAAAGTGGTTCTCCGGACGCCTGCGTGCAACAGCCAACAGTATTTCAGTAGCCGGAGGAACGATTGGTTCAGTCATTGCACCTCCGCTGATTGCCTGGCTGGTGATTTCCTTCTCGTGGCATGCCGCGTTCATCATCCCGGGTATTGTGGGTCTTGCTGTGGCGTTTGTCTGGCTGCTGGTTTACAGAGAACCGCCCAAAGGATATGTGACCGATGTGGTATCGGGTGACAAAGAACCGGCAGCATCAACGGCCTTTACCTGGGGGCAACTCTGGAGCAGAAAAAGTTTATGGGGGGTTGTACTGATCCGTTTTACCACCGATCCCGTCTGGTATTTCATTTTGTTCTGGCTTCCCGGCTTTTTAATGGAAGAATCCGGACTGAGCTTATCCCAGTTGGGCATAGTGGGCTGGATCCCTTTTATGGCAGCCAGCCTGGGGGGAATCGCTTCTTCTGCCTGGTCGGACTGGATGGTCCGGCGCGGAAAACCGGCCTTGCGTTCCCGTAAAGTCATGTTGAGTTATGTCGCGTTTTTAGCACCGGTAATCTTAATTCCTGACGACCTGGGTGTTGGTGTGACCATTATTAAATTCAGCATTCTGGCGGCTGTGGCTTTAAGCTGGATATACACAGAAAGTGTATTGATTGCTGAGACTTTTCCGCTCAATAATGTAGCGAGCGTGTTGGGTATTGCCGGAGGATTCGGTGCCGCCGGAGCTGTTATCTTTAACTATTTTATCGGACAGTATATGGCAAGCGTTGGAACCACCTGGATTTTTATGGTTATGGCTGTTCTTCATCCGCTGGCCCTGTTCCTGCTGTGGAAAATGATCAGGCCGGAGATTCCTGAAGAAAATCAATTAAAATTATAAGACATGCATAAATTACAATTAACACTGAAACTGCCGGCATTTTTATTTTGCTGCCTGATCATCGGAAATCTCTTCGCTCAGGCAGATACCCTGAAGATTTTGCATATTACCGATCTGCACGTGATTTTCAACCAGGCTGGTTACCACCCCGATATGATTGGCAACCGGAAATTAAAGCAATACGATCAGGGGGAAAACCGGTTAAGACAGTTTTTACAGGAGGTTCCCGGGAAAACAAACAGTGACCTGGTCATTGGCACGGGCGACCTGGTTGATTTCTTCGAGGCTGAAACGGCTGACATCAAAATGATGGATCTGCAGGCTGAACAATTTTCCAGGCTTATCAATGATTATCCTGTTCCCGTATTGCTGACGCTTGGGAATCACGATCTTTTTACGTTTTACTGGAGGGACTCGAAGTTGACCCACACCCAGAATTTTTCGGGACGTGCCCGGGCAGCCTGGACGAAAAATTTCGACTGTTTTAAAAACGGGACCTATTACAGCAAGATTTTTAATGTGGACCGGACCACCTACCGGTTGATTTTTCTGGACGACAGTTTCTACCAGTTTCTACCTGAAGATAAATTTGAAGTTCCTTATATCGATAAGGCTCAATTATACTGGTTAAATGATCAACTAAATGAATCGGAAAACGATGTGGAAATTATTTTAATGCATATTCCGTTAATGGATCCGGCCACTCACCCGAAGCATTCGAAAGAACTTTATTCGGCTCTGGCAAAGAACCCGTCGACCAAACTAATTCTGTCCGGACACCATCATAAAAATCTTGTTACGGTCTTTCCTTCCGCAAATAATAACGAGTTGACACAGGTTCAGACCGGGTCACTTGTTCAGGACACGGCAAGCTGGAGGTTAATCAGACTGACGGAAAATAATATTTTGGTTTCATTTCCGGGTAAAACCGAAAATGAATTAGTAATACCTGTAAAATAAAAGCAAATGGAACGCATAATAGAGCCTGAAAGAGAGCTGCCGGTACGGATGAACGTTGATGTGCTGGTTGTTGGAGGAGGACCATCGGGGATTATTGCAGCTCAGGCGGCTGCAGAAGATGGGTTGAACTTAGCTTTAATTGAGAACCGTAGTTTTTTGGGAGGCAACCTGACGACCGGCTTGCCGATATTGGGCTTTCTGGGACAGAAGGGGAATCAGATCATCACAGGTCTTCCCCAAAAATTCATGGATCGCCTTGCAGAGCAGGATGCCGTAAGCGAACACCGGCCGTGCCCGCTTCATATGAGCATTACCCTGGTGGAACCGGAAGCTGTAAAAGCTGTAGCATTTGAGATGTTAAAGGAACGGGGAGTTAACGTGCTGCTGTATACAAGTTTTGCCGGCGTGGTCATGGACGGAAGCCGCTTAAAAGGGGTCATCATTGAAAGCAAGTCCGGACGTGAAGTCATTCTTGCGAAAGTAATTATTGACTGCACCGGGGATGCTGACGTTGCTTTTCGATCGGGTGCCCCATGTGAACAGGGTGACGAACAGGGCGGAGTGCAACCTCCAACCCTGATGTTCAGCCTTGGCAATGTCGATACCGATAAATTACGGATGAGCATTGCGGATGAACCACGGACGTATGTAACCGATTTCATTCCGAATGAATATTTTGGGAAAAACCCCCAGTTCATCGTTGTCGGACTAAGAAGCCTGATACAGAAGGCCAAAGATGACGGCTTATCCCTACCAACCGAGCGAACTATCGTGATCACGGGGCTGCGTAAAGGGGAGGCATGGATTAACATGACACGGGTAAACGGCGTTGATGGGACTGATCCATCCAGCCTGACGGAGGGCGAGTTTATTGCACGGCAACAGATTGGCGATATTTTTAAATACCTGGTCAACTATGTTCCGGGATTTGAACAGGCCCAACTTTTAAGGACGGCGCCCTTCCTGGGTATTCGCGAAACAAGACGGATCATAGGAAAGTACATCCTTAACCGGGATGATATTTTAAGTTGTGCACGATTTGATGATTCCGTGGCTGTGGCGAGTTACCCGCTTGACATTCATCACCCGGTAGGCGGAGGTTGCACACTGGAATGGAGCGGGGACTGTTATGATATTCCTTATCGTTCGCTGGTTCCGCTGAAAATTGAAAACCTGCTGGTTGCAGGCCGCAGCATTTCGACTACCCACGAGGCCATGTCGGCCATACGCGTTATGGCGCCCTGCATGGCGATGGGCGAAGCTGCCGGTCGTGCGGCGAAAATGGCGATCCGGGACGGTGTGCCTCCTTCGGGGATCAATGTCGAAAAACTGCGTCAGGAATTAATTGAAAAAGGCGCTTATCTGCGTTCCTGATTTTTGTGGCTGGATTGTTTTTACGGAATTGTGTGGAGTGAAGGGTTAATCCGGACCCGGAGAATGTGTTATTAACAGTAAAAAAATAAATATGCGATCTGATTTACAAAAAGCGTTAAACTCAGCGCGGGATACGCGGGCCCTGGAGATCGGCCAGGGTATCACAGATGAAATCCCGGCATTTTTTAAAAAGCAGTTTCCGGGCAAGAAGGCGATCGTGGTGTGTGACCAGACCACTTTCGATGTTGCCGCCAATGTGGTTTTTCAGAGCCTGCAGGCGTGTGGCCTCACTGAACTTGAACCGTTCGTTTTTCCTGAAAAAAGGCCTTATGCTGAGTTTGGCAATGTACTGATGCTCGATGAAGCATTGAAAACGAATGATGCCATTCCCGTTGCCGTTGGATCGGGAACCATTAATGACCTGACGAAATTATCTTCTTTCAGGAATAACAGGCCCTATATGTGTGTGGCCACGGCTGCTTCGATGGACGGTTATACGGCTTTTGGCGCGTCTATTTCTTTTGAAGGCAGCAAGCAAACCTTTTCGTGTCCTGCGCCGCAAGCCGTATTTGCCGACATCGATATCATCAGGAAGGCGCCCGCGCTGATGACCGCTTCGGGTTATGCCGACCTGTTTGCCAAGATCACGGCCGGAGCCGATTGGATACTGGCCGATGCACTGGATATTGAAACGATTGATCAGTGCGCCTGGTCGATTGTCCAGGACGGACTGAAAGACGCGCTGGCCGACCCAAAAGGGGCCAACGAAGGCAGAACGGGCGCCATTACGCCCCTGGTCGACGGACTGATCCTGGGAGGCTTTGCCATGCAATGGTCACAGTCGAGCCGCCCTGCCTCCGGAGCAGAGCACCAGTTCAGCCATTTATGGAACATGGAACATCATACTTACGAAGGCGAAATGCCGACACACGGCTTTCAGGTGGGAATCGCCACGCTGGCTGTGACCAGGCTTTATGAGAAAATGCTGCAGACACCACTGGATCGGCTCGACGTGGCATCCGTATGTGCGCAGTGGCCGGAATGGGAAAAACAGGAAGCCAATATCAGAGAACTGTTTGGAGAAACCGATTTCCTGGAAACAGCGTTGGAACAGTCGCGGGCAAAATACATCTTCCGTGAGGAACTGGCCGTTCAACTGGAGAACCTGAAGAAAAACTGGGGGAAAATCACGAACCACCTGTTGTCGCAACTGGTTCCCTCCGAAGAGGTCAGGCGAAGGCTGGAACTGGTCGGAGCTCCTGTAGACCCCGGGCAGATCGGTATTTCAAAAGAAAGAATGAGAGCGTCGTTTATTAAGGCTCAGTATATCCGGTCCCGGTTTACCATTCTGGACCTGGCTGTACGGACGGGTTATTTGGAAGAATGGTTGAATCAGATGGATCAGGAATGATAAAAGACTCACTGGTACACGTTACCGCATTTAAAACCAAAAAGATGATGCTTGAGCGGCTTAGGAAGGTGAAACATGTTGCTTTGGACATGGATGGAACGATTTATAACGGAGACACCTTATTTCCCTACACAAAGAATTTTTTAAAGAACCTGGATGATATGGGGATCAGTTATTCATTTCTGACCAATAACCCATCCAGAAGTACAACGGATTACCTGTCTCATTTAAGTAAAATGGGACTAAAAGTAACTGAAAACGAAATTTATACATCGGCACATGCCACCATCTCATACCTTACTGGTCATTATCCGGATGTGAAACGGATTTTTTTCCTGGGTACCCCCAGCATGATCAGCGAATTTGAACAGGCGGGCTTTCATTCTGTCGCCGACGATTCAGCAGATGAACCTGATGCTGTTGTAGTTGGTTTTGATCCGGCCCTGTCTTATGCCAGGCTGACCCGTGCCGCCTGGTGGATCCGTAAAAAGAAGATCTACCTGGCAACCAATCCCGACTACGTGTGTCCGACCGATCAGCCTGTTGTGCTGATTGATTGCGGTTCCATCTGTGCTGCGCTTGAAAAGGCGACCGGACGGATGCCCGATGTGGTACTGGGAAAACCCGATCCGGAGATGCTGCATGGCATCAAGAGAGGGAACGGGTTGAAACAGGAGGAAATAGCGATGGTTGGTGACCGGATCTATACCGACCTGCTGATGGCGCAACGGGCAAACGCATTGGGCGTTTTGGTCCTCTCGGGTGAGTCGACCCTGCAGGATGTGGATACTGCCGGCTTTGTACCGGATATCGTTACCGACAGCATCGAAAGCTTTGGGCAGCTTTTGATCCGGTCACATGCCATGATTGAGGAAACGGAAAATTAAACATATAAATCCCGGTTTTTCTTCAAAATTTTTTCAAATTTGGATCAAACAAAAAAACAGGTCCGTGACCTTAATTCAATCTGATGACCACGATCTTCAACTTTTTAAAACAAGCTCCTGCAAAGGAGCAAACCATCACCGATTCTGACGAATTAAATAAGACATACCGGTATTGGAGAACCCGGATCATGTACACGACCATGATCGGTTACGTCATGTTCTACTTTGTCCGGAAAAACATCTCCATAGCCATGCCGGCTATCGAAGCCGATCTGGGGATTACCAAAGCGGAACTGGGACTGTTTTTAACGCTGCATGGGGTTTTGTATGGCGTTTCGAAGTTTGTAAACGGCTTTTGGGGCGACCGCACCAATCCGCGTTATTTTATGCCGCTGGGTTTGATTTTGTCGGCCACCATGAGCTTATTGTTCGGATTAAGCAGCGGGGTTATTTCGTTCGGCATATTCTGGCTTTTAAACGGCTGGTTCCAGGGCATGGGTTTTCCACCGTGCGCAAACAGTCTGACCAACTGGTTTTCGGCCCGCGAACGCGGGGTGAAATTCTCACTATGGAATACTTCTCACTCGGTTGGTGCCGCTTTGGTGCTCGTGCTGAATAGTTTTCTTGTCGTTTATGATTGGCGTTATTGTTTTATTGTTCCGGCGGCACTGGCATTTGTGGGAGCCTTATTTATTCTGAATCGCTTAAGGGACAAACCCGAATCACTCGGGCTGCCTCCTGTCGAAGTATATCGTGGGGAGTTGCTGGAGGATGACGCGAATGAGCATACCGACGATCTGAACTTTAAACAGTTCGTCAGGAAAAAGGTCTTTGGCAATCCGGTCATCTGGTTTCTTTGTCTGGCCAATCTTTTTTTATACACCATTCGTTATTCGATCCTCGACTGGGGACCTACCTTTCTGACCGAAATGAAAGGTGTGGAGTTGCAAAAGGCAGGCTGGCTGGTCGCGGGTTATGAGGGTTTCGGCGTGCTGGGTATGCTCACGAGCGGATGGATGATGGACAAGGTGTTCAAGGGCCGGGGTGGCCGGGCTGCACTGATCTATATGCTCATCTGTACGATCGCGGTATTTTTATTCTGGAGACTGCCGGCCGAATCGCCTTTCTTTTATGGCGGCCTGCTTTGCGTGATCGGGTTTTTTATTTACGGACCACAGGCCCTGGTCGGGATTATTGCTGCAAACCTGGGAACGAAACGCGCAGCGGCAACTGCCATTGGTATTACGGGTTTATTCGGCTATCTGAGTACCGTTTTGTCGGGCTGGGGGCTTGGCGTGATCGTCACCAAAGGCGGCTGGCAAATGGGCTTTCTCACCTTGGTGGGTGCGGGCGTGCTGGCCACGTTGTTCTTTGCCTTTACCTGGAATGCCGGTTATATCAAAAATTTTAAACGCTAAGACGCTAAGAAGAGATTAAACACAAAGACGCTAAGACACAAAGAAAATAATTAGAGATGAATAAATTAATGCTTTATCGGACGGCAATCGCATTATCATTTATGGCAATTGCCGGGGGGTGCGGTCAGTCCACACAAACTGCACAAACCGCTGCTCCGCAGGAGAAAGATCTTTATGCACCGTTCCGCTATACCGGCGACAGTTCGATCCTGGTCAGCGGACACCGGGGCGGGATTGAAGAGGGATTCCCGGAAAACAGCCTGGAGGGCTTTGAGCATATTTTGAGTAAAATGCCTGCTTTTTTTGAAATTGACCCGCGCCTGACAAAAGACAGCATACCTGTCCTGATGCACGACGCGACGCTTGACCGGACCACAACAGGAACAGGAAAGTTGGCCGATTATACCTGGGAGGAACTTCAAACGGTCAGGCTGAAAGATCATGAAGGAAACGAAACTGCGTATTTAATTCCAAGGCTCGACAGCGTCATTCAGTGGAGCAAAGGTAAAGCCCTTATTAATCTGGATAAAAAAGACGTTCCGTTTGAGATGATTATTAATCTGATCAGGAAGCTCGATGCTGAAGGCCATGTGATGCTGACGGTTCACACCGGCGCGCAGGCCCGGTATTATTACGACCGTTTGCCCGGTGTTCAGTTCTCGGCTTTTTGCCGGACCATGAAGGAGTATGAGGATATGAAAATTTCGGGTGTACCCTGGTACAACATGATCGCATACGTAGGACCTACCATCAACCCGGAAAACGAAAAGATCGTGGAACTGCTGCATAGACATGGGGTAAGATGCATGATCTCGGTGGCGCCGACCCATGATAAGCTGGCAACGCCCGAAGAACGCGAATCCGCCTACCTGCAGGAGATCGCCAAACATCCGGATATCATCGAATCGGACCGGCCTCTTGAAGTGGGAAAACTTATACAGAACCGTTAATATTTCGTCTTGCTGCAATAATAAAAAGAGGTTGTCATGGGATTAATTCCCGTCGACAACCTCTTCTGCTTTGGACCGCCTGTATCAATAATGAATGTCGTACTGATCAAAGCTTTCAGTTCGCCAGGCCAGATGGCGGGTGGAGGGTGAAGCCCAGAAGAGCGGTGAAAAGGTGTGAACCTTGATCGTTTTACCATCGGGCAGAAACTCCAGGATCCGTAACCAACCGTCGCCTCCGTTGCCATGCCAGCCGCCGCCTTCGCGCTGGGCGTTAAACAGCATCTGGTGGACGTCTTTCCCTGCTGCATTTTTATCTTCCTGATAACTCACCATTCCCTGGTGCGATTCGCTGTCGGCAATGTGGCCACAGAAAACAAATCGCATGTTGCCTGCAGGCTGTACAAAATCTTTCCAGATCACCGCACCGTAATTGGCATCGGTCAGGGCATACTTCTCGTTATTGGTCAGCTCATTTTTTGAATTCTGATAGCTGTGGGTGAGCAACACACCGAGGTGGTTTTTGTATTCAGGCCGTGCTGCCACTTCTTTCGCCCATTGCAGCATTGCTGCGCGTGGGGCAAACTCGAGCGAAAAGATCAGAAAGGATTGGCCGAAAGGTGATTTCCACTCATAACAGGCATTTTCAAGGGTCTGAACGCCGGCTGCATTGGCAGCCATTTCAATCAGCAGTGATTGTGTCAGCGGATTGCCGTTGACCGGGAAATAGCTGTTAAACTGCGAGTACCGGTTTTCCGCGCTTTTCACACCGTAATCATGATTGCCGGTGCATAAGATATACGGGATCCGGTTGTTTAATTTGCTGAAGGCCGCGCGGACGGTTGTCCACTGTTCGACGCTGTTCTGGTCGCCGTTTTTCCCTTCCGGGACAAGAATATTATTTTGCTCAACCAGATCGCCTACACAAAGGACCAATTGAATGTTCAACTCCTTTTTCTGATCGGCAATCCAGCTGGTCATCAGTTGAAACAACGGCTGATTGCGTTCAAATTTGTTGTAGGTCTGGGGATCCGGAAGCAGCACCCAGGTGTACGATTTCGGGTCCGACAGGCGGGGAGCCTGCGGAGTTTCCTGTGCAATGGCCGAATGTAAAAACAGGACAGCCAAAAATAAAATGAAGATCTTTTGCGCTGCGCACAAAATACTTGTGCTTGGCAGAGTCTCAAACAAGTTTGGACTCTGCTCTCGTTTAATCGTTTTTTTCATAGACGTTATTAATTTGTTTTTTAATGTTCGTAAGGGACTTCACCTTGCTGAAAATTATTATCCTGCTCTTCGGTGCCGTGAAGCAATATGTTCCTTTTTTCTCACTCACAGCTAAAAGCTCATAGCTTCTTTAATCAATTACAAATTTTTATTTTATCCTGAGACGGATAGCTAAAGGTATTATTAATCAGCCAGCGCGCTTTATAGATTTTCAGTCCCTGCTGGAAGTAAATGCTGTTGCCCTGAACGTCCACAACTTCGTCGGTCCACCACGACGTTTTTGGTTTGATGATGGCGGTTGCAAAACCGGCCGGTCCCGACGACGCGCTTTTAATATTTTCATGAAGAGGTATACCGGCCTCCGAAACCGTTTTTGTTGCCAGGTCGAACTTGTAAACCTGGGAAGCAGTTGTCAGCCACAGTGCCTGTTCGCCGCATACCGGGAACAGATCGTGTGCGTTGTTATCCGGGAGCGGGATTGTTTCGGCCGGCGTCAGATCGGGGCTGGCACAATCAAAGTTGTACGCAAACGCCTTCAACTCATTTCCGGCAGCCGACCAAAGCAGCTTATTTGTTCTGTCCCAGACCACATTATGTCCCGATTCAATGGGGATGTTTTTACTGTATACATTTTCCGGGAAGTGAAGGGTGTCGACGTTGAAAACGGTCAGGTAATTACCGGTGCTGGACGCGCTGACCAGGTTTCCGTCGGGCAGGATTTCAACCGAATGGGTGTTTCCGCCTGCCCAGGCATAAAACAAGGTTTTCCGGTCGGCAATCCGGATCAGGGCCACTCCTCCTCCCGAAGCGCAGGCGATCAGGTATTTCCCGTCGTAAACCAGTTTGGCGTCGCTGATATTCGTAAACCAACCCAGATGTTCTGTTTTTACATTCGATTCTTCGGGCTTCCACGACCAGATCAGATTTTTGCCTTTTACATCGGCAATGGCAACCTGTGTTTGGGCTTGCTCAGCCAGGATCAGGCACTGTTCACAATCTTCAATCTTAATTTTTTCAGACGGATCATCCGGAGGAGGAATGTCTGCAGGCGTGTCGCTACCCTGACCGCATCCGGCAGTTAAAACAAGGTAAACAGCTAAACTATAAAGGAAAGAAATCATCTTCGGTCTCATCTTTTCATTCGTGTTTAAAAGTATCAAATGCTCTTTTCTTTTCCAAAATAATCCCGATATTTAAGCAAATGCCGGAACTTTTTCCGGTCCCGGCATCTGATCGCAACAGATCGTTATTTTAGTACGGTTCGTTTTGTTCCAGGTTTTCATTCAGGTCCAGCTCGGCCTGGGGCAGTGGCCACCAGTAGTCTTTTGCAGCAGTGAAGCTTCTTGTTACAATGGGCGCATTTTCGGAGGTATAGACGGTGGCGTTCATGACGGTTTCGGCTGTTTTCCACCTTCTGATATCGAGGTAGTACAAACCTTCGCCCGCAAATTCGATGCGCCGTTCATCCCTGATCGCTTCCCGCATTTGTTCCTTTGACAGTCCCAAGGGCAAAGCGAACGGATTCAATCCTGCCCGTTGCCGGACTTTGTTGACGGCATTGTATACATTGACATCCGGTCCCGCAGCCTCGTTTTGCGCTTCGGCATACATCAGGAGAATATCGGCATAGCGGAGAACGATGTAGTTGGTCTCAGATTGCTTGGTATTCAGGATATTGGATGAAGGGTTCTCGTCGTAGATATTGTATTTCTGAAAGCTGTAACCGGTTAATTTAAACGGGTTAGTCGGGGTGGTCACGTTTCCCATAAATACCCGTCCCGGATAGATGATCGTCTGGTAAAACCGGGGATCGCGGTTCTCGTATGGACTTGCCGGGTTATACAAAGGTGATTCGCTGATGGACAAGCCGTCTTTCATCGGATATGCATTAATGAGATCTCTCAAAGGTGCGTTCGTGTTGTACTGCCGGTTGATCAGGTCAAACGAGTTTCCGTCCTGCTCGGGCGCCATGAACTGTACGTCGAAGATCACTTCTTTGTTATTTTCGTAGGCCGGGAGGAACAGATTCCTGTAATTGGCGTATAGGTCATAGCCGGCAGTGGGTGCAAGATCGATCACGGCTTTGGCTGCTGCCGCCACCTCGGTCCAGTTGGCGGTGTTGTTCAGCGGACTGGCTTCAAACAACAGGACGCGTGCTTTGAAAGCCAGCGCGGCTCCTTTAGTGGCCCGTCCTATATTATTGCCGGTGTAGCTTACCGGCAGCACAGCGGCAGCCTCATCCAGATCTTTCAGAATTTGCGATACCACTTCCTGACGGGTATTACGGGGTAAGAACGACTGATCGAGGTTTGGTGCTTTCAGTATCAGGGGGACACCTCCGTAATACATTTCGAGCAGGGAATAATAGACCGCCCTGAGAAATTTGGCTTCAGCCTTCATTCTGTTTTTTAGTGCATCATCCATAGGGACCTTGTCAATATTGTCGAGCAGGGTGTTGCAACGGCCAATTCCGCGATAGCTGTCGGGATAGCGGGTGTTAATGATGCCTGAATTGACTGCGGTCTGGACTCCCTGGGCGATTACATTGAAACCCATCGAATTGTCATAGTTGTAGGCATTTGGAGTGGCGGTTTCCTCCCACAGGGGAGTCGCATCGCCGCCAAAAGTACCGTCGGCTCTTAGCATGGCATAACATCCGCTTAATGCCGCGACTGCATTCGCCTCTGTAGTCCAGTAGGTTTCCTGGGTGTAACGGTCGTTCGGGTAAGTATCGAGTACATCAGAGCATCCGGCCAGGAATGCCGCAGTTATGAGGAGTAATATTAACGTCTTCATTTTTCTCTTTTTTAATAGTCATATGGTTAAAAAGTGGCTTTGAATCCGAAGCTATAGGTTTTCAAAGAAGGGTATTCGTACAGGGTGTCGTTGGTGATGTCTTTTTCCGGATCAAATTCGTCGAATTTGGAAAAAGTGAGCAGGTTTTCACCATTAATAAACAGGGTAAACTTGCTCATGGATAGCCGTGACAACCAGCGGGTAGGCAGATCATAGCTCAGCTGAACATTCTTCAGGCGCAGGTAGGAAGCGTCCTTGAGCCAGAAGGTTGAGTTTTGGTAATTTTCGGGAGCGCCCTGTGGTGTCGTCAGGAGCGGTAGCGTTGCGCTTTTGTTGCTATCAGACCAGGTGCCTGTTGCCCATTTCTTCGTGATTCCCGCACCATTGTTGATCGGGTACGCCAGGTTTGCCGTGGGATAAATATCAACATCCTGAACTCCCTGGAAAAATGCGTCCAGTTGAATTCCTTTGTAACCCAGGTTCACATTAAACCCGTAGTTGTATTTCGGAATAGAGTTGCCTGTAATGATCCGGTCATCGCCATTGATTTTGCCATCGCCTTCTCCCTGGTCTCTGTAACGCAGGTACCCTGGTTTTACATTCGTACTTACGGTTGCACTGTTGGTTACTTCTTCGGCACTTTGGTAAATGCCTTCAGCTTCATACAGGTAATAGGCATTAATGGGATGTCCTTCCTTTGTGATCCTTCTTCCGCTGATGATTTCTTCCCCGTTCAGATCGATCACCTCATTTTTGACGTAGCTTAACTGCGCCGAAATGCCGTATCGGAAGTCTTTTATAGTGTTGCGATGGCTGATCTCAAGTTCAAAACCCTTGTTGTCGACCGTTCCGACATTGGTCGTTGGTCCGGTTAAGTCACCTACCTGTGAGGGTATGGCAACCGGGCGCAGAATGTCGGACGTGCGTTTTTTGAAGATATCGAACGACACTCCCATTTTGCCGCCCCATCCTGAAAAATCGAACCCGGCATTATAGGATGTGGTTGTTTCCCATGAAACCCTTGGATCGGAATAGCTGGTAATCGCCGAACCGGCACTGATTTGATTGTTAAACGAGTAGTCGTGACCGAGGTTAACGGTGTTCAGATAACTATATAAGCTCACTGCCTGATTTCCCAGTTGTCCGTATGAGGCCCTTAATTTTAGCAGCTCGATAAAATCAAGTCCTGCACTCTGGAAGAACGATTCCTTGTCAATGCGCCAGCCGACAGAAGTGCCATGGAAGAATCCCCACCGGTTGCCAGGTCCAAAACGGGAAGAACCATCAAGGCGGAAGGTGACGTCGAGCAGGTATTTTTCGTTAAAATTGTAGTTGATCCTGCTGAAGTAAGATAATAATGCGTCTTCAGTAACATCGCCTGAGACCTGCGGATCACGCGAGCCGGCGTCAATATCAGTCAGGGCATTGTCGAAGTAGCCGTAGTTTCGAGCTGTGAACTGACTGTCGTCAAACTTCATGTAACTGTTCCCTGCCATGAGTTCAAGGTTATGTTTGCCGTTGAACTGATGCTGCCAGCTTACGGTGTGGTAAAAGGTCAGATTCATGTCGTTATCATCGTAATTTTGTGCATACGGGTTACTGCTGTAATAGTAGGGGACCTTTGTCTTCGGATTGTAGGTGGTCAGAAAAGGGATAAATTGCCGGGCATAACCATCCAGTTTATCAACACCGAGGTTCATGCTGTAAGTCAGATCAAACGGAAGGCGGAAATCTGCGAACACCTTGGTCAGGATGCGCTGCGCCACATGTTCGTTTTTCCCTTCCTTGACAAGCATGACCAGGTTTTCGACGGCATTGCGTCCCGGAGTAGCAAAAACGGCATTCCCGTAACGGCCATCTTCCAGATAAGGCGTAAAGATGGGGAGTACCCGCATGAAACGGTTAAAAAAGTAACTGGTCCCGTGCGCGTTTTCATCGTATTTTCGGTAGTTCGCTTTGATGGTAGCGCCAACCTTTATCCGGTCGCTGACATCAATGGTGTAATTTAAATCCATGGAGTAACGGTTGGCGTGATTGTTTTCGATCAGGATCCCATCCTGATCCATGTAGCCCAGGGTGAGGCTGTATTCCGAGCGCTCACTTCCTCCTGAAATTCGCAAACTATGCTGTTGCAGGTAACCATTTTTGGTAACCAGGTCAAACCAGTTTAACTGCGGATATGTATAGGGGTCCGTTGCCATTCCGGCTCGGTATTCTTCAATCTGCGCTTCACTGTAGGTGACCTGCGTTTTTCCTTCATTGAGCAGGGCCTGATTTCTGAGTTGCATATATTGGATGGGGTCCCAGACCACATCGGGCAGGTAGGTGATATCCTGAATACCGTGTGAAAAGTTATAATCAATGATTGTTTTTCCCTTTTTGCCTTTTTTAGTCGTGACCAGGATTACCCCGTTGGCGGCCCTGGAGCCGTATATGGCCGCGGATGCGTCTTTTAACACCGTTATGCTTTCGATGGTCGCCGGGTTAATCTCGTTCATGTTATATTCAATTCCGTCCACCAATACAAGCGGGGCGCTGTTATTTGTTGTTCCGACGCCCCTGATCCGGATGGATGCGACGTCTTGGCCGGGTTTTCCCCCGGCCTGGTTTACCCAGAGACCTGACATACCGTGCAGCGCCTGACTGGCATTGGTGATCGGTGTATTTTCTTTCTTAGCCATATCGAGCATCGAAATTGAACCCGTCAGACTCTCTCGTTTTTGGGTGCGATAACCAATGGCGACGACTTCTTCCAGTCCCAGCGTTTCTTCTTCAAGGGTCAGATTAATCTGACTGCGGTTCCCTACGGGTATTTCCTGGGTCGTCATTCCCACAAATGAAAAAACAAGGCTGGCGTCGGCGGGCACATTGGGCAGCGAATAATGGCCATTGACGTCGGTGATCGTTCCCTGTGTGGTGCTTTTAATGACCACGGAAACGCCTGGCAAAGGAACTCCCTATGCATCCAGGATCTGTCCGGTGACTGTCAACTGGCGGGGCTGATCTGTTTTTTTGTTTACTCCCGATAGAAGAATCTGTCGGTCAATGATTTCATAGGAAATATTGTTCCCTTCAAAAAGTTGTTCCAGCACATTTTTAATTTGTTGTTCACGAATGTCGATTGAAATCTTTTTTTCTACATCGATCAGCGTACTGTTATACAGAAAGAAGTAATCCGTCTGTTCTTCAATCGTGTTCAGTACATTTTTAATGGAGGTATTGTCCATTTTTAGTGTCAGCCTGGTGTTTTGGGCGCCTGTATTGAGAGCAAAACCCTGAAACATCGTCAGAAGCAAAGCAAGCAATGTTAATCTCATAGTTATAAATAACTTGGATTTCCAGGTCATAATCAGCCCGGAAATCATTAAAATTTCTAATTTTTTCATAGGTTTGTAACTGATTTGTGTAACAATTCATTTTTAGCCTTTTAGGCTGAATTTTTTAAAGGGGAGATGGGCCAACATCTCCTCTTTTTCCTGATTTTTTTGTTGGAGCAACGTGTTTATCGCATAGGCATCAGATTTACCGGGGTTTTAAAATTATTCGTTGTTTTCCGAAACTGCCGTCATCATTTCGCGGAGCCGGGATCACGGTGTACTGGACAGGAGAGGTCCTTTTGAACAGATCCAGGATCTGCTCGATGGTTTCGTCACTGAAGGTTGCAGTGTACACGTATTGGGCGATTTCGGGATCCGGAATTTCGATTTCAACATTGAACCATCGGTTCAGTCGCCTGACTACTTCAGCCATGGCGTCATCCCGAAAGACCAGCCGGCCGTGTATCCAGGACGTGTATTTATCGGTATCCACCCGCTGGATGGCTATTTTGCCGGACGACTCCCTGAAAATCGCTTTTTCTCCGGGGTTCATTTCAGTCACAAGCCGGCGTTTATTACCATGTTGATCAAGCAGGTTGATCTTACCTGAAGTCAGGATTACCTCGGTTTGTTTTTCGTCGATATAGTTGATGGCATTAAATGCGGTTCCGGTCACTTCGATTCCGATTTTGCCCAAATCGACACAGAAGGGTTGCCGGCTATTTTTCACCACCTCAAAGAAGGCTTCACCTTCCAGTTTCACTTGGCGCCTGTTACGGGCAAAGGTTACCGGGTAGCTTAAGCGGGTGTCTGAATTGAGCCAGACCTTTGTGCCGTCGGGAAGCTGCGTCTGTGATTTGACGCCGGGGGGAGTGGAAACGGTTTGCCAGCCTGCCGTCTCGCTATCGGTTGCGTTATTGAAAAAATAGTAAGCTATGCCTGAAAGAATCACGGGCAGAAGCAGAATGGCGGCAATGCGTTGCCAGTAAAACAGGAATCCTTTGCGCCCGCCTCCGGAAATGTGGCCGGTTTTTACATTCATTTTCGACGGATGTTTCTCCCGCCCGACAAGGTCTGACTGATTTTGACTTTGTTCCCGTTTAATTGAAACGTTCACCTTTGATAAAGCCTGACCGGCGTTGTATGTTCTCATTTCCTGAAGGAGATCCAGGCTTTTCCACACGTTCTCCGCATTTTTGAAAATCAGACGATTTTCTTCTGAGGCGTTTCTCCAATCTTCCAGCGCCTGCTTTTCTTCCGGGCTCAGCTTTCCGGAAAAACAGGAGGGGAGGAGGGTCTCAAAATTGTGGGCTTGTTTCATCCTTTTATTTCGGCTTTATGTATTCATGACAACACAGGATGAAAAAACACATATGCGAAACTGATTTTTTTTTATAAGGTGTTCCGATCACCTGAGCAACCAGAAAAGCAGTGCCGATGGGAGGTAATCTTTTAATTCGACGCGAAGGACTTTTAATGCATTACTGATCTGCAACTCCACTGTTCTTTTGGATATGCCCAGGGTTTCAGCGATTTTGGCGTTATCCTTACCCTCAAAACGGCTCATGATGAAAATCTCCCTGCAGCGGGGAGGCAGTTTTTCCATCCCTTTTTCGATCAGTTCGGTCAGCTCCGGCTCTGAAAACTCCCAGTCGCCCGGATCATCTTGCTGAAAAGCCTGCATAGTCCGGATCCCGTATTGCTCCTTCACTTTAACATGTTTCAGGTGATTGACCGCCGTATTTCTTACGGAAGTGAAAAGATAGGATTTGAGCGAGGTGCTGATTTCCAGCTTCGAACTGTTCATCCAAAGCCTGACAAAGAAATCCTGAACCAGATCCTCTGCCACATCCGGAGCGGCCACCCACCTTCGGGCATAGGCACAGAGTCCTGAATAATAATAACTGAAAATAAAATCAAATACGACTTTATTTTGGCTGCTTAATCCGGATATCAGGTGTTTTTCGTTCAAAGCAAAGAATCAATTAAAGTCCGAAGATATGAAATTTCTTACTTTCCTATAATTGCAAAATAAGGGCGCTGGTTAAATTAACTGATTTGTAATGGATGGGCTTGATTTGGCTTTTCACAAACTGTCCAAAAAAACTCCTGTTGCTCTCTGTTTTTTGGTATTTGTCTATTCATTTCTGATTCAAAATTGATACTTTTAACCCAAATTTAAATACCTGAGACAACTAAATTTTATAAACTAATGGAACAAAGTGAATCCTCAAGGCGTATTTTTTTAAAAAAAGCGTTAACGTTAACGGCTGCTGCTGCCGTTCCAACTATTTTAACCAGAACGGTTTCGGGAGTTGTCCTTCCTTTCTCAAAACCTGCCAATGCAGGTGAGCGTGTTAACCTGGCCTGTTGCGGTATCGGTAATCGGGGGGGCGAAATCATCCGGGCCTTATATGACACGGGCTTATGTAATATTGTTGCCCTTTGCGATGTCGATATGAGTGCTCCTCACACCGAAAAGGTACTGAAAATGTTTCCGGATGTTCCCCGCTTCCAGGATTTTCGGGTGATGTTCGACAAAATGGGAAATCAGATCGAAGCAGTTACGGTAGGCGTACCCGATTTCGCCCATTTCCCTATTACCATGTTGGCGATGAGCCTTGGAAAGCATGTGTATGTGGAGAAGCCGATGGCCCGGACATTCAATGAGGTGGAACTGATGATGAAAGCGGCGAAAAAATATGGCGTCGTGACGCAAATGGGAAACCAGGGCCATTCGGAAGGGAACTATTTCCAGTTTAAAGCATGGAAGGAGGCCGGGATTATAAAAGACGTAACCGCGATCACTGCTCATATGAACGGCGCCCGCCGCTGGCATGGCTGGGATCCTAAAATGACGAAGTTCCCTGCAGGCGAACCTGTTCCGGCAACGCTTGATTGGGATACCTGGCTCATGACCGCTCAATATCACGACTATAATCACGATTATATAAATGGACAATGGCGTTGCTGGTACGACTTCGGCATGGGGGCGCTGGGCGACTGGGGTGCCCATATTATGGATACGGCTCACCAGTTCCTGGAACTCGGGTTGCCCGAAGAAGTCAGTGCGGTTAAATTGACGGGTCATAATTCGTTCTTTTTCCCGATGTCGTCCACTCTTTCCTTTAAATTCCCGGAACGGGGCGATATGCCACCGGTTGAAATTACCTGGTACGACGGCGTAAATAATATTCCCCAGGTTCCGGAAGGATATGGTGTTTCTGAACTAGATCCGAATATTCCTCCGGCAAGCAACGGCAAAATACAGCCTGCTAAACTAAACCCGGGTAAGATCATTTACAGCAAGGAACTGGTCTTTAAAGGCGGGTCACATGGCAGCACGCTGTCCATTATCCCGGAAGAAAAGGCAAAAGATATGGCATCAAAGTTACCTGAAGTGCCCGTAAGCCCTTCGAACCACTATGCCAACTTCCTGCTGGCTTGCCAGGGCAAGGAAAAGACCCGTTCCCCCTTCGAAATTGCCGGCCCGCTGAGCCAGGTTTTCAATCTGGGTGTATTGGCCCAGCAGCTCGACACCAAACTGGTATTCGATCGTGAAACGAAGCAAATCACGAACCACAAACTAGCCAACGAATTGCTGGTTGGAACGAAGCCGCGCAAAGAGTGGAAGGAGTTTTATAAATTGTAAATCAGTGTCAAGACACAAGACACAAGTATCAAGACACAAGATGGAAGTTGAAGAAGCCGGAGTTGAGTTTTGTCTGAAAATCTGATAGTCTGAAACGAGCCCTGAACGCCGCAGTTTACGCCCAAGATAATGTTTATTGGCGAATTGGAGCGAAGCGGAAATCCCCGCAGGGAATTCCATACCGTTGGTAAGCATCTCAAAGAGACAACACGCAATACGCAAATTGTAATTGGTTAATTTGAAAAATTAAACGTATGAAAATCGATAAATCTGAAAATCTGTAATTCATGAAAAAAAGCGTTTTATTCTTATTGATGGGAACGATGATGTTCTCCATGGCCTCGGGACAGGAACGTCCGGGACCGCAACCCGCTCCGGAGACGGGCGAAAAATTCAGGCTGGGTATGGCCGGTTATACCTTTGTCAAATTTGATCTGGATAAAACCCTTGAAACCTTGCAGAAAATGGATGTCCATTATTTGTGTATCAAGGATTTTCATCTGCCGTTAACCAGTACAGATGAACAAATTGCTGCTTTCCATGCCAGATTGAAAGAAAAAGGCGTGACGGGTTACGCAGTTGGTCCGATCTATATGAAAAGTGAAGCAGAAATTGACCAAGCCTTTGAGTATGCCAAACGGGTAGGCGTGAAGCTGATCGTGGGGGTGCCCAATTACGAACTTCTGCCTTATGTGGATAAAAAAGTGAAGGAATATGGTTTTAATTATGCCATCCATTTGCATGGCCCGGATATCAAAACTTATCCGGATGCGCAGGATGTCTGGGATCATGTGAAGGATCTTGACCCCAGGATCGGCATGTGCCTCGATGTGGGCCATGACACCCGGAACGGCAAAGATCCGGTTGCTGACCTGAAAAAATACCATTCCCGCGTATTTGATATTCACATCAAGGACGTGACCGGTAAGACGAAACTGGGTTACTCACTTGAAATAGGCCGCGGCGTCATCGACTTCCCCGCATTTGTAAAAATGCTGAGGAAGGTGAAATATACCGGTGTTTGCAGCCTGGAACATGAGAAAGACATGACCAATCCTTTTATGGGAATCGCCGAATCGATCGGCTATTTCAGAGGAGTTGTTGAAGCAACAAAATAGGATGCTCTGCCGCTAATGGAGTCTTGTTTGAGCTGATGAGACTTCTTTTAGAAATAAAACCTCATTCCTGATCAAACAGGGATGAGGTTTTATTGTTTTCCATCCTTGCTATCTCAATAACACAATTCTTAAAAAATATAATGGTCTTAATTTTATTGAGTTAGATATGTATTGAATATAGTATATTAAAAAAATCGTAATAATATTAATTTTTCTTTGATGAAAAATTAATCGGGTTTCCCAATGGAAAAGCTTGTATTTTCATTATCTTATTTGTTATATTTGTTCTACAAATAATTTCCTCAATGAGAAACGAACTATCTGCGATCACTTTAACGGATCAGGTTGAAGACAAAATCATTGAATACATTAAAGAGAACCACCTTGTACCCGGAGATCCGCTTCCTAATGAAATGTTTTTCTCTGAAATGCTTGGGATCAGCCGGAATGTAGTCCGGGAATCAATGAGCCGGCTACGGATGTTGGGATTGATGAGATCAAGAACAAGAAAAGGCATTGTGTTGACCGAACCGCCTTTGCTGATCGGGTTTAAAAAAGTAGTTGATCCGCAATTTTTGAGTGTTGGAACGATGAAAGACATCATGGGGGTCAGGATCAGTCTGGAGATAGGAGTTGCTGAGCTGTTTTTCAATAATCTTAAAAAAGCGGATATAGATGAATTGGAAGAAATTGTCTCAAAGGAACAAAAAATTGAGATCAACAACCCGCCGGTGGAAGATGAGATCCGGTTTCATTCAAAAATCTATAAAATCGCGGGCAATAATTTTATTCAGCAGTTTAATAAGATCATCTATCCTGTTGTTGTTTTTGCCAAGCAGAATTATGACACTTTCTTTCAGCCTTTTAATAAAAGACTACTTGACAATGGAGAAATTGTGACTCATTTTGATTTGCTGCAACACATCAAAAAATATGATAAAACCGGATATCAGAACGCTATGAGAGGACATTTAAAGCCTTACATGGAGTTTATGAATTCTAATTTAAATGACTAACGAATGAAGATTGAAAAAATTGAGGGGCTCATCGCGGCTCCTTTTACTCCTATGAAAAACAATGGCTCGGTCAATTTGGAAGTTATAGGAAACTATGCTGAAAAATTGAAACGTGACAGATTAAAAGGGGTGTTTATTTGCGGTACTACAGGAGAAGGGATGCTAATGACCAGTGATGAACGGATGGCAGTAGCAAAGGAATGGGTTAAATATCAGGACTCCGATTTCAGGGTGATCGTGCATGTTGGAACGACCTCTTCAAAACAATCGCAAGAGTTGGCAGATCATGCTCAAGAAGTTGGAGCTTATGCCGTTGGTTGCATGGGGCCGTCTTTTTTAAGGCCTTCGCGGACAGAAGAGCTTGTTGGTTTTTGCGGAGAAGTAGCCAAAGGGGCCCCTCTGTTGCCGTTTTATTACTATCACATCCCGTCGGTTTCCGGAATTTCTTTGTCCATGAAGGAATTCATACATAGAGCATCAGCTCAGATCCCGAATTTCGCAGGTCTGAAGTTTACCCACAATAACTTTACTGAAATGCAGCAATGCCTGGAACTGGACAATCGTAAATGGGATATCCTTCATGGTTTTGATGAACTGCTTTTAGCCGGGCTCGCATTTGGGGCAAAAGGTGCTGTAGGAAGCACTTACAATTTCATGGCAGCTTTATATTATGGCATCATGGACGATTTTGAAAAAGGGAATATGGAAGCTGCCAGGAAAAAACAAGGATTGTCAATCCAGGTGGTGGACATCATGAACCGACATGGCGGTCCTACCGCTGCGGGTAAGGCTTTGATGAAATCGGTGGGCATAGACTGCGGTGAATGCCGCATGCCAATAAAAAACATGGATACTAAGGAATATGAAGCTTTTGTAAAAGAAATTGAAAATACAGGAATTTTTTAACCGGAAAAATATCCGGCAAAAAATAAATCGTACCCCGCTACCCTGATCACTGATCTAAACTCAATGAAAGGTCCCGCATCTGCAATACGGGACCTTTAAAAGACGATGTAATTTGAATTAATTTTTTAAAGTTTTACAAATTTATGAAAAATTTAGGTGAAAAGCGAAAAAAAAGGAAACCTGGAAAATCAGCCGGAACCTCTCGGTTTCTCATGGCGTTGTGCTGTGTAATTCAATTCTTGTTTTCGTTAAGTGTGTACGGACAGAGAACTGTAACTGTCAGTGGAACTGTTTCCGATCCGGATGGGCAATATTTACCTGGGGTTAATATTCTTAAAAAAGGCACGACCCAAGGTACAATTACTGATACAGAAGGAAATTACCGTATTGAAGTCCCGGAAAACACAACATTGGTTTTTTCTTTTATTGGTTTCAATACACAGGAAGTTCCGGTGAAAGATCAATCGGTAATCAATATTACTCTTGCTGTTGAAGATCACTCTCTTTCTGATGTGATCGTTGTAGGTTACGGAACACAGAGTAAAAGAACTGTGACATCTGCAATTAGTAAAGTAAGCGGCGATGTGATGGAAAACGCTTCACTATCAACGGCAGGTGAAGGTCTTAAAGGTAAAATTTCAGGCGTACGGGTTTACACGACCAATAATACTCCCGGTGCTGAAGTCAGCTTTCGCGTTCGTGACGGATCGTCCTTAGGGATGGACAACAATCCGCTTGTTTTGGTCGATGGGATCGAACGGACCATTGCCGGTATTAATCCAAATGACATTGCTTCAGTCGAAGTGTTGAAAGATGCTGCCTCATCAGCAATCTATGGTTCACGGGCATCAAATGGGGTCATCCTGATCACCACGAAGAGAGGTGCTGCAGATACTGCGCCTCAAATTACATTCAATAGTTCATGGTCATTGGAAAGTGCGATTGGCTTTATGGACTATTTATCAGCCGAAGAGGCGATCACACTGGAGCGTAACCGGCAACAGTATAATCCCAATGCCAGTAAACTGTTATATGCAAATGGGTATGCCTACAGTACAGGCAATACGTCAGATTCTCATTTCTCGACCCGCTATTTGGAAGCAGGCGAAGTTGTTCCCAATGGGTACAAAACCATGACAGATCCCCTGAATACAGAAAAAACGATTATATTCCAGGATAATGACTGGGTGGAAAAATGTTTCCCTGACGCCTTGTGGCAAAACTATGATTTAAGCATTAGCGGGGGCACGCAGGCAATCACGTATGCCGCAAGTATTGGTTATAACGATGACAGCGGAGTAGGCCTTGGCACCTCTTATGACCGGTTTACAGCACGGGCAAATGCCGATGTCAGAGTGACCAAAAAACTGAAATTCTCTGCCAATATGGACTTCAGTCAGTCGAACAGTGACGAATTCTCCAACCAGTACCAGATCATTACACGGGGAATGATGACTGCAAGCACCCAGAAATTTAATTATGATGATGGCGCTTACGAAGGTACTCCAACCAAAGGGATGAACTCTTCTTCCATCAATCCTTTGTTTTATTCACATTATGCGACAAACGCCAACCGGATTGACCGTACCGGTCTGAACGGTATACTGAATTATGATATTGTTGACGGTTTGAAAGCGAATGTATCAGCATCTTTGTATACTGACCATTACAGGGCAGAATCCTTCAGAAAGGCAGATCCGTTTTATACCCAGGCTCGTAATGCTACAGCGAACGTGACTGAAACACAGCGGAAAAAGTTCGAGGCTTATCTCAATTACGACAAGACTTTTAAAGACCATTCAATCGGTGCAATGACGGGTTATTCCTATCAGCAATACAATTACTTCTACTTCTATGGTGCTGTTTCAGGCGCCGCGTCTGACAAGATTGAAACTTTAAATTCAGGTTCCACCTATACAAACGTTACTTCCAGCAAAAATAATGATGTAATGATCGGATTCTTCGGTCGTGTTAATTACGATTATAAGAAGAAATACATGATGACCTTTACATTCCGGCAGGATGCCACGTCCCGGTTTCTCAAGGGCAGCCGATGGGGTTTCTTTCCGGGGGCTTCGGCAGGTTGGATGGTAAGTGATGAAAACTTCATGAAAAACATTAGTCAGATCAACAATCTGAAATTTAGGATCAGTTACGGTAAAACCGGAAATAACGCTGTTGGATATACTGATGCCTTGGGTACATACGGCATAACGACCAAATATAACGGAGGAACTTCCATTGCAACATCAACAATGCCAAATGGTTCTTTGACCTGGGAGTCGACGAAACAGCTGGACCTTGGTATTGACCTGGGTGTTCTCAAAAAAAGAGTCCAGCTTTCGTTTGACTATTTCAATAAGTATACAGACGATATGCTCACCGCCCTGACCCTTCCCAATACTACAGGTTACGGAAGCGTGACGACAAACTATGGTAAGATCCGTTTCTATGGATGGGATCTTGAAATCAATACCACCAATATTGATACAAAGGATTTTAAGTGGACGAGTAAATTTACCTGGAACAATGTAAAAAATAAGGTAGTGAAGCTTCCGGACAACGGACGTGAGAATAATCGTATCGGCGGTTATACTACAACAATGGCTGATGGTACCTCTGTTGAATGGGGTGGCACTGCCGAAGGTGAAACATTGGACCGTATTTACGGACAGGTAATCGATCACATTATCACAACTCAGGATGAGGCAGCCTTATGGGGTCAACTGACAAAAGGATATACCTATCAGGATAATGGCGTTACCAATGGGGGGTGGGACTGGACCACTCAAACGCGCAAGGGTAACTACACCAAAGCAGTCGGTGATTATACATTCAAGGATCTTGACGGCAACAACATTATTGACGGAAAGGATTACTATTTATTGGGTAATACCCGTCCGACCGATTACGGCGGAATGGGCAATGCGTTTACCTATAAGAATTTAACTCTTGATATTTATGTCGACTGGACATTAGGTCATGCTATCCGCAATACCTGGTTGCAAAGGAACATTCGTAACTTCTTTGACAGTAATACAACTATTCCTGCTGAGGTTAAGAAAGCGTATGACCCTGAGGGGAACGGTTATGGCATTGCTGATGCAAGTAAGGCAAAATATGCCCGTTTCGGAGGGAACGATGCTGATGAATTGAATAACAACTATCGCGACCCTTCCAATACATTTGTCCAGAAAGGTGATTTCCTGTGCATTCGTGATATTTCATTACAGTATGATGTTCCAAAGGATCTTTTGAAGAGATATAATTTTTCAGCATTATCTTTTATTCTTTCAGGACATAATCTGGGTTATATTACGGATGTGATCGGTCTTAGTCCTGAAGTTGGAGGTAATGTGTATGCATCAGATTATAATACCTATCCAACGATCAGGCGATTCTCGTTAGGTCTAAGGCTTACTTTCTAATACGAACTGACTTTTTAAGAAATAATTATGAAGATTAAATTACATATCACAATACTTATTGCCGTCGCATTTCTACTGCCTACGGCATGTCTCGACGACCTGGACATTGTTCAGCCAAGCACGTTTACATCGAACTCAATGTGGCAGGAAGAAGGTGACTTTACAAGTATCGTTAATGGCATGTATGCGATTTTCCGGAGTGGAACTGCTGATAATCTGAATATATGGGGTGATTTGAGAAGCGGATGTTACGGGGATGCGATCTTGAACAGCTATGCCAATGCTGTCCGGAATAATGTGCTTGTTGAGGATAGTGAGGGTACGAACTGGCAGCCCCTTTACACGACGATCAATTATGCCAACCTGATCCTTAAGCATATTGATGATATTGCATGGTCCAAAGAAACAACCAGAAATGAAATAGTTGCCAACGCATATTTTATGCGTGCCTGGTGCTATTTTCAGATTGTTCGTCTTTGGGGTAATGCGCCGCTTTTGACTGCAGGTTTTGAGTCGACTGATTATGATTTAATGTATCCGTCACGTGGCCCCGCAGCCGATATTTATACACTGGTTGAATCGGATATTACTGCTGCAGGAAGTTTACTGACAAGCGGAACCTCACGTCATCAGGCTTCTCCCGCTGCCATTAACATGCTTAAAGCAGAATTCTATCTTTGGAAAGCAAAGCAATTAAGCGGAGGCACTGATGCATTGAATGCAGCAAAGACTGCAATTGATGCAGTTTTAAACAACACCGGTTACACGTTTGCGTCGGATTATGCTGCATTATTTGGCTGCAGCACAAACAGCAACAAACCTACGTTGAGTGCATCCCAACTGGAAACGAAAGAGACAAATACAGAGTTTATCTGGAGTATTCCATACAGCCAGACGGAATATACAGGTAGTTACCTTGCCTATATTGGGGTCAATATTGCCAATGCGCTCGATAATCTGGAGAATAATCCTGTTCCAATCGGCACGCATGCACAGTACCTCAGTCTGACAAGAAATTTTGTAACCTGGCTCGGAAATGAACTTCCTGACGGTGTTACTGTGGATAAACGTCATGCAATAAACTGGCTTTATATGACCTCGGCAGAGAACGGGAATCTGGATGAGATCAGGGTCATCCGTAAGTTCTCAGGTGAATGGACAAATTCGACCCGTTACTTTACTAACGATATTCCAATGTACCGTTTGGCGGAGGCTTATCTGTTAAAGGCTGAAGCGGAAAATGCCTTGGGAAATGCTTCTGGCGCTCTGACTTATCTGAATAAAGTAGCCTATCGTGCCTATGGCGTTAGCTGCTATACAAACACAGTCAAGACTGAAATAGACGAGGCCATTGTTGATGAATATTTGAGGGAATTTATTCTTGAGAATAAATTCTGGTGGGTGTTCCGTCGTTTTGGTGTTTGCTTTGACCGTGTGGCGGCTTTGGCAGGGGAAGAGAATACGACCAACATTCTTTTATGGCCGATCGCTTCGGCATGCAGAACGACCAATCCCAATATTGAACAGACTGAAGGTTATTAGTGAAATCGTTTTAAAGATGCAGTTATGTACAAAAGACTTATAGGATTTATTTTTCTTTTGCTATCCGTGATTATCTGTGCATGTCATTCCTATACGGAAGAGATCCAGGCAGAATCTATGCAGCCGGTGATCCCGGTGTTGGCGCTCAGGGAAAATAATCCTGTATTCCGGTTGCGCATGATTAGGATGAATTCAATAGATTACCGGTTGGAGAAAGTTTCCCTTTCTCTGGCCGGTACCACTAACCTGGACGATGTTGCATCTGTAAGTCTGTACCTTGCAGAAAAAGATGGAGCATTTTCGGCCAATACTCAGATTGGAACGACCCTTGGCGCTGCTTCCAGGGTGACTTTTCCAACAGACCTCTTCGTGACCAGTGACACGCTGATTTTCTGGGTATCGCTGAAGCTGAAAGATACCATTGACATGGCCGGGCGTATCTGTGTGAGCTGTTCTGAAATAGGTACGAGTTTAGGTTTTGTGGATACATCATCGTTAAAGTCTTCATCCGGACAGCGGGTTGGAATTGCTCTGCGCCAATATATGCAGGATGGAATTCATACTTCCCGCATTCCGGGGATTACGACATCAAAGAAAGGGACTTTGCTTGCTATTTATGATGCCCGCAAAGAGAGTGACCGTGATTTGCAGGGAGATATCGACATTTGTCTGAACCGAAGTACGAATGGTGGCAGAACCTGGTCGCCGATGCAGCCAGTATTGGATGTGAAACAGTGGGGAGGTTTGTCTGAACGTTTTAATGGGGTTAGTGATGCCTGTATCCTTTCGGACGATAATACCGGTGACCTTTATATTATCGGACTTTGGATGTATGGAGTTCTTGACAGTAAGAATGGAAAATGGATCGAATCAATTACAGATACATCCACCGTATGGAACCATCA